>Ga0222713_10001962_pt1 | contig 22311 bp, 7 predicted proteins | sample C33_649DmetaG_FD_165061 | JGI IMG/M metagenome (GOLD analysis project Ga0222713, IMG submission 165061) | Estuarine water microbial communities from San Francisco Bay, California, United States - C33_649D | ecosystem: Environmental > Aquatic > Marine > Unclassified | place: USA: California...
CGGGGATCTCGCCTTGGCGAGTTGGCAAAAACACTGACCGTTTGATTCTCAGCCCAGACAACCGATGGAACGACACCGCGATGGACGACCTGACCTATACCCTGCGACAACTCTGCCTGCGCAACCGCGACGGCAGCCATGCGACTCAGGCTGACCGGCAGCGCTCGCTGAGCCTGGCCGCTCGCCAGTTGCGTGAGGCGGGCTTTCGGCAGATGCGTGCCACCTCGCTGAAGGGCAAGCATGTCGAAGCCCTGCTGCAACGCTGGCAAACTGAAGGCCTGTCTGCCGGCACGCTGAAGAACCGTATGGCGCATTTGCGCTGGTGGGCCGAGAAGGTTGGCAAGGCTGGCATCCTGCCGGCAGACAACACCAAGTTGGGCATTCCCGAACGACGCTATGTGACCAATGAAAGCAAGGCTAAGGAACTGGGTGATGGGTCGGACAGGATCACCGACTCTCATGTCCGCATGAGCCTGCGTTTGCAAGCCGTTTTCGGTTTGCGGCGGGAAGAGTCCATCAAGTTCCAGCCCCGCTATGCTGACCGTGGCGACCATATCGCCATCAAGGGATCATGGGCCAAAGGCGGGCGCGATCGGACGGTGATTATCACGATGCCGGAACAACGTGCGGTACTGGATGAGGCCCATCGCTTGGCAGGCCTGGGATCACTGATTCCATCGCACAAGACCTACATCCAGCAGCGGCATGTCTATGACGGACAGTGCAAGGCGGCAGGGCTGAGCAACATGCATGGGTTGCGGCATCGGTATGCGCAGATGCGGTATGAGATATTGACGGGATGGAGGTCGCCAGCGGCGGGCGGCCTCAGTACGGTGCAATTGGATTGGTCTCAACACCTGCTGGATCAGCAAGCCCGACAACAGATCAGCCGTGAACTGGGACATGAGCGTGCGAAAGTAACGGCGATCTATCTGGGAACGTGAGATTCCCATCGGGCAATCTCTTGCAACACAAGCTGCTCCCAGCAATTTGACGGATCAATCCTATGAATCACCCCTGGCGAGCACAAACAGATGCCGCTTTGCGCGTGTTGCAGCGACGTGCAATAGGCAACGTTCGGAAACCTCCGTGTCGTCTGTGACACCGACATCTTCGTCATGGCTGAACTTCTCAGCATACTGTCTGGCGCCGCGATAGCCAGCCAGGATGACGATGTCAAATTCCAGTCCCTTGACGCGATGCATGGTGGCCAGTCGGATACCCGTTTCCGCAGGATCATCCGTCGTGCCGTGATCCAGCCTGAGACAAGCTACACCGCGTTGCCGCAAGGCCAGTGCCAGTGCATCCAGATCTTCATTGGTGCGGGCCGTGACGCAAATGCGCCGGGCCTCGATATCATCGGCTTTGCCATGTTCAACTACGGACAGGATGTGCTCCACGTCCTGTTGCAATGAAGCGGATGGAAGGACTTCCGGCAAGTCGCCGTGGGTCAATGACCGATAGCCGCGCAAGCTGTCGATGTTTCCATCCAGGTCGTCGATCTCGATACCTTCCAACTGCGCGCAGGCCCAACGTCGAATCTCATCGGTGGTCCGGTAGTTGACCTTGAGGGTACGGCTGCGACCTCTTACCTCGATCCCCACCTGTCCAAGCGTCACCTTGTGACGATAGATGCGCTGGTGGGCATCGCCGACGATGAACAAATCGTTCTCGGCCGTGGGCACAGCCGTGCGAATCAAGGTATAGGCAGCGACGCTGATGTCCTGCGCCTCGTCCACTACCATGGCCCGAATGCCCAGTTGCGGCTTTTCCTGCACTATCAGTTGGCAGGCTTCCCGGAAGGCTTCTTCCGGCTCGCGAAGGTTGGCCGCGTGCAATTGCGCCCGATATTCGGCAAACACCGGCCACAATGCCTTGCGCTGCAAACGGCCCAATTGCCCGCCACGTCCGATGCGACGGGCGCGCATGTAATCCTCCGCCGTTTCGCAACCTTGGGGCAGGATCACGCGCTCGTACTCCGCCCTCAGGAAAGCGGTGCTGTAGGCAGAGCCTGCGGGCAGCGCGGACAAGGCGGCTTGCCAGAAGCCACGTCGCTGTTTCTCGTCATAGAGCAGCGCATAGGGATAGCCGAAGCGGCGCAGCAGGCCTGACGCCCATTGATCCAGGTTGACCACCTGGATTTTGGCCAATTCCTGCGGCGAGCACAGTAGAGACAGGTTGTGACGGATGTCTTCGGCCAACGTGCGAGTAAAGGTGGTGAAGATGACCGGGCGTCCTGGAAGGTCTGCATATTGCTTGGCCAACCACCTGGCTCTATGCATGGCAACCACCGTCTTGCCGGTGCCGGCGCCACCGGTGACCTTGACGGGACCGCTCTTGTTGCCTTCCACCAGTTTGCGTTGGCTCGGATGCAGGAACACGCGCCAGCGCTCCAGTGGGGCGGCCAGCAAAGCCTCCAGATCACTGTCATCAGTAAGGACCACGAAGTGACGCCGTGTGCTGTCGCGCGTCAAAGCCGCGCCAAAATCTTGGGGGTCGACCGTTTCGGCGGGTGCCCGCTCGGCCAGTATCCTGTCCAGCGGCTCGCCGGCGGCAAACAGATACAGGGCCTCGAAGGCTTCATCCGGCAACTGCGCTTCGAGGGCTTCCAAGTCGGCTTCCGATACAGCCGCTCGCACGGCTGCCAGGCGTTCCTCCGGCACGCCCAGTTTACGGATTTCCCGGTCGCGCAGGCCCGCAAACAAGCCCTCGCTCGGGAATGCTTCGGCCAAGGTTGTCTCATCGGCGGTCAGGGATTGCGTTTCCTGTACCGCATAGACTTGCAGGCTGCCCACGTCCGGGTGAATCGCGACGCGGTGGCGCCTGGCCCACTGATAAGCATCGTCGTGACGATCCACCCACAACAGGCAATACACATCACCTGTTTCCGGTTTGAGGATGATGCCGCGCAGATTGTCGTTGATGCGCACCGAGCGCATGTTGGTATCGGCGGCATCATTGATGCGCTCGTAGTTGATACCGCTGGCCAGCGGGTTATGCCGGAACTTGGCGACGAAGGTCAGCACCGCCTGTTGGTTCTGGCGCGGAATCCTGGCGAACGATTTCAGAAAGTCGTCCGACATGGCGATCTTGGGTGAAAGTGCCATTTCAATGTTCCTTCAAGCTATCCAGAAGCACCTGGGCTGGCGCGTCCTCGGTTGCGATATGGATCGTCCAGCCTTCTGCCTCGAAGCGGGACGCATCGGCCTGGTAATCGGTCAGCAGTACGGCGATCTTCAGGCTGACCCAGGCCAGCTCTGCCTCTGCCAGTACCCGGCCGCGTTCGTCGATCAATTCGAAGCCGACTTCCGGCAGCGGTGCTCCTGCATGCGCCAATGCAAGCAACCATGCCTGCACATCCGGGCTGGCCAACTCCAGTGCCGTTTGCCAATGACTGTCGAACGTCTGCTCTGCTTGGCGCAGTGCAGGGCTGGCCTGGAAGCTAGAGAGGCCGGCCATCTCGTCATGGCCTGCCCAAAGATGGCGCAAGGGCAACAGCAGGTTCAGGCACTGCCAGAGATGGCGCCAGCGCCGTTGCAGATCGAGCTCCGGTATATCTTCCGGTTGCCACTGCACCAGCACCACAGGCTCTGCGGGTGATGCTGCCTGGCCGGTCATCCATTGCTGCAACTGCTCCGGCGACAGACCGGCCAGCCATTGCACCGCAGTGCTCCAGGTGCGATGGCCCCAGCGGTGCGTACGGGTGTCCGGCAACAAGCCATAGTCGTCGAGCCGACAGCGGAAGGCGCCTTGCTTGAAGCCTTGCAAGGCAGCGTCATCGCCAGGTGGCATCGACATGGCAATACCCAGTATGCCGGCGAAGCGGCGCAAGGCATCGCGCCGTCCCGCTGCCAGCCGACGATGCAGTTGCAGGAAAGGTGACAAGCGGTGGAAGGCGGCCAACGAGGCGATCCCCTGAGCCTCGCATAGACGCATGACCACCTGATCGGCAGGCCCGAGCAACAATTCGTCCCAGGCTGTGGAATCCGGGGCCGGTTCGGCACGCAGCGCCGCGTCAATGTCGTCCCAGGTCAGCGTCCAGACAGCGAACCGCCCGCTCTTGGCTACCGCCATGCGCTTGGCCAAGTCTTCGGCCACGATGTGCTTGTGATACTGCCAGCCATCAGTGAATACCGCGACGGGCAAATCGTCCACGCCATCGTCGGGCCAGAAAACGAAATCCGGTTTGCATGGCACGACGACACCTTCGCGCTCACCGAGTGCCACCTGCAATTCCAGACGCCAGCGGCGACTGCCTGCCTGGATCAGGTATCCATGCTTACCGCCGACGAGCTTGTCCTTGAGCGTGAACGCGATGCCAGCATGCTCACGCCGCAGCGCTTCGAGAAATCGCTTTTCCAGCGTACTTTCCAGCAGGCTGTTGTCCGGCTGCTGGGAAAGGTTGCCGATAGGCTTCAACTCTGCGCGGTGCTCCAGGATCTGTGCCAACAGCTTCTGCGCCACCGTGCGCGAAATAGCTTGGCGTTCATGGCTGTTGCGGTAGCGGTACATGCACCGATAGCAGCCGTCGGCGGTGTCATCTTGGTTGCACGTGCAGGTGTTCAATGCGCTTGCCGCCAGACTGAACACTTCAAACAGCGGAGCCGGGTCGCGCATCAGTTCCTTCAAATATCCGGTGCCGCCCGGCACGCTGTCGTAGATCACCAGATAGGTCCGCGCCGACTCCGAGTCGGCCGCCATCCGCACGTCGGTGGCGATGCGCAGGTGCGCCACCGCACCCTTGAAGCGTTTGCTCAGTCCCAGCTCCAGCGCGGAGATGAAGCTCAGCAAGGCTTCCTTGGATTCGGCAAATCCGACCTCGGGCAGGAACAGACGGATGCCTTCGCTGGCGAATTCCCGGTACAGGAAGATGCATTGCTGGGCGCTGGCCTCGGGTGTTTTGCGGCGTGAGCACCAGGGGGCATGGTTGCGATACAGCTCTTCGGCCTTGCGGCGACGCTGTAGCGTGCCGCACTCAGGGCAAATGGCGAAGCCTGGCCGGTTGAGTTCTTCGCCCGCAATGGTCATCGGCGTGGCATCCACCGTCTGCTCGCCGAAGTTCACCTCGCGGAATGTCACCCTATCGAGGAACTCGAACCCGAACGGAAAGCCCGGACTGTCGATGGCGAACGCCTGGCGTACCGCTTCCGGAGGGCTGTCCACCAGCGCTTGGCGCACGTAGAAACCACGTGTGCGCTCGTCGGAATCGTCGGCGATCCGGCTTTCGCGGTCCAACGTGCGTGCGAACACTGTGGTCAGGCGCAGCATTTCATGAACCCGCCCGGTATCACGCCACTGGCCGTCGCCGCAGCGCGGGCATTGGTGGTGCCGATCACCTGCCGACAAAGGCTCTGCATAGGAGCATTGGCGGCACAGACGCCAGGCCTCCGGTTTGACGCGGGAAACATCCACCTGGTTGATGACCACTCGGCGGCCTTCGGCATAGAAGGTGTTGTTGGGCGCCAGCTCGGTGATGGCGGTTGCGCCGGGGCGCTCGTATTCGAAGGTCAATGGCTCGGCAGGCGGTCCTTCCCGGCGGGTGTCGCGCACGATGATCGAGCGCAGCAGCACGCCTTGTTCAGGAAAGGCATAGTTGGGCAGCAGGCCTTCGTCGGTGAAGACGTTCAGGGTGGCCTTGCCCTCGATCCCACCGATCAGGCGCGCCAACGCCGCACGTTCCTGGCGCAGGGTTTTCAGCTCTTCCTCCTGTTCCTCGCCGCGCACCGGAAGCTGCTCCAGCTTCTCCACTTCCTTGGCGGTCTTCTCGCGCAGACGCTTGATCTGTGCCACATCACGGGCGATACCCTGCAGCTTGCTGACGATCTTGAAGGTCAGAGAGCTTTCCTCGTCCTGCCGACCATTGACGAAACGTGCCAACCACTGCCGGGTGGCTTCGGTCAGGATTTGCCCACCGCCTTGCTGGAACAGCGCCAGGAAGCGATCCAGCAAGCTAGCCCGGTTTGCCTCCACATACTCCAGCCAGGGGAAGGGAAAACGCGTCGTCGCACCGTTGTCCACCGCGCTGAGCACCATGCGGATCTCCTGCGGAATCGACGCGCTCCGACCCCGTTCGCGCACCCAGCAATCCAGCGTGAACGCCGTCAACTGGCGCTCCAGCACCGCCGAAGCATTGAGGAACACGCCCGGTGCCGGCACGCTGCCGGCGATCATTTCCTTGGGATCGGCCCAGAAATACAGGTCGTGCGGTTTGCTGGCCGCCATGGTCAGCAACAAGGCATTGCCGGTGCTGCGTCCCGCGCGTCCCGCCCGCTGGATGTAGTTGGCCTGCTGCGGCGGCACGGAACATTGCAGCACTGCCGACAGGTCGCCGATGTCGATCCCCATCTCCAGCGTCGGCGTGGCCGAGAGCACATTGATGCTGCCAGGAGCCTGGACATCGGACTTGAAACTGTGCTCCACCTGCTCGCGCGTGCCACGTGGCAGCAGGCCGGTGTGTTCGTGAGCGACCACGCGCTGGATGTCCGCACGCAGATACAGGCTGCGGTAATAGTCGGCATCGCCTACCGCCAGCGCTTCCAGATGCCCTCGGCAGCCGGGATGCCGGCAAGGCTGCCCGGCAAGCGAAACTTCAGTTCCGGTGCGCCACTCGCTGCGGCAGGTGTCGCAACGCCAGGCGCGACTGCCCAAGGAAACCAGAAAAGCGCTAGGCTCCAGCCCCCACACGCGAATCTCCGGCTTGCCGTCTGCCTGTTCAGCGCCGAGCAAACCCACCTCGGCCAGCGCCTCGAATGCCAGCTGATACAGCGCCGGCAGCAAACTGTCAGCGCCCAGAGCCAACGCATGCAGCGGCGTCAGTGCCTTGAAGGCCCATGCGCGATACCACTTAGCATGGCTGCCCAACACACCGACGCAGCGCTGGTAATCGACCAGGCTCACGAAGCGTGGCGGACGCGGGCCGGACAGCATTTGGAACTGCACCGGATTGCGCTTGTAGACCCACGGCCGGTTGCCGACCTGTGCATAGAAATGCAGGCCAGAGTCGCGCCAAGCCCCCAGCCGCTGCATGGATTGCACAATGCCCTGCAGGAATACCGCCAGAGCATCCGCCGGCACATCCGCCAGCGGCTCCAGCGTGGCCTGCAGGCGTGGCAGCATCCACTGCACGGCCGATGTCAGTACTTGTGGTGGCGGTTCCACGCTGGCGGCCCCGGTGACGGTCAGGCTGCGGCCGATATGGGCGTCCTGGCCAAACTCGGCATTCAGCACCCAAGGCAGGATGCGACGCAAATCCTGCGGCAACTCGCTATTGGCTGGCAGCGCACCTTCGCTCATCAGCGTTTCAAAATCCCGCAGCCAATGCAGTTGCGGCGGCAGGAAGTTGGCCAAGTAATGGCCCTGCCCCATTGCGGGCATCCAGTGGTCTTCGAAGGCCTGAGGTAACTGCACCAGCGTCAGCGGTTCCCCGGCCTGCTGCGCCGCGGCGATTACCTGGGCCACCGCCGGGCGCAAGTTCAAGCGCCAGGTTCGGGCCGCTAGGAACCCCGCACGGTGTGCCGCGTCTTGCACCGAATCGGAAAACGCGATCAGCTTCTTGTCCGGGTTGAAACGTGAACCGAACAGTTGCGCCAGCATCACCGCCGCCAGACTGGCCGCTTGCGAACCGACGATGGACAGCGTCTTGTGCCCGCTGCAGTATGGGCAATCATGATGGGAGCGGGTATAGCGGGCGCCGTTGCGCATGCCTTCGCGCAGGTTGGCGGTCACATCGACATCCACCAGCGCGACCGGGTCCTCGGCACAATCGCAGTACGTCTGCCCCAACGCATGCAGGGTACCGCAGCGCGGGCAGACCTTCTTGTGCTCGAACACCTTCGGGTCCGCGCTTTCGCCATGGGGGAACAGAAAGCGGGTGCTGACATCCTCGGCGAAGAAGGCGCTGTAGAACTGCTGGATGTCCTGGTTGAATTGGTTCGGGCTGGTCCTGGGCAAGGTCGCGCCCCAGCCGGTGGCATGGCAGTCTCGGCAGTGGATCACCGGCAACCAGACCTGTGCCTGCTCGGCCTTGCCCAGATCGTCGTGATGGGTCAGTCGAGGCGGGTTGTCCAGCGAAGCCACCATGCGGCGCAGTTCGCGTAGCCAGAGCTCCACTTTGACCTGCAGGAAGAAGGCTGTGTCCTGTTCGCCGCGCACCGCATCAAGCGACACGCCGCGAGGCTGGCGTGCATGCGCCACCAGCGCCAGCAGGCTGCTCAGCCACAGCAGCGGATAGCGCGCGTCGGCATGGGGTGGCAGGCGGCGCGTCAGTACCGCCAGCAGATCGTCCAGCGCCACGGCGCGTGGCCCCAGGCGCTCGATATCGCGCAATAGGTTCTGGAAGGCGAAGTGGCTTTTCAGCATTGCGCCCAACCGACAGCGCCAGCCCGCATCGACCACTTGTTCGGCACTGTACGGGGTGCCGAACCACAGTGGCACCTGGGCCGCCAGCCAGGACTGCAAGTCGTCATGGCCTGCCGGATCCAACACCGACGCGGCGTCCGGCGGCGGAGACTGGGTGAACTCCACCACGGCATCCGCCAGATAGTCCGCCACCGGCTCGCGATCTTCGGCGATCACGGCGTGGTCATCCAGCGTCTCGCCGAAGATCTGGCCGGCAAACGCCAGCAAATCCTGTTCGCCATCGCTGCCCAGCGTGGCCGAGGTGCCCACGCAGACCAGTTGCTCCGGCGGCGTCTCCAGCCGGCCCTTGAGGCGGCGGATCAGGCAGGCCAGATCCGTGCCTTGGGCACCGTCGAAGGTATGCAGCTCATCGACCACCAGATAGCGCAGCGTATCCGGCTGCTGCCGCGCCCACAGCGGCGCATCGGCGGCACGGATCAACAGGAAATCCAGCATCTTGTAGTTGGTCAGCAGGATGTCCGGCGGGTTTTCGCGCAGCGCGTTGCGGTCGGTGATGATCGAGAAGCTGCCATCGGCCAGTTGCTGCACGCGGGAGGATTCCTCGGCTGGAGCCTCGCCCACGTACAGGCCAGCGCGGATACCGGCCAGGGCTGGTGTGCGCAGGATCTCCTTGGCCAGGCGGCTGGCCTGGTCCGAGGCCAGCGCGTTCATCGGGTACAGGATGATGGCTTTGATGCCCGGCCTGCCCAGTTCCCGTTGTTCGCGGCAGTGCTCCAGGATCGGATAGAGGAAGCACTCGGTCTTGCCCGAGCCGGTGCCGGTGGCCACCAGGGTCGATCGGGCCTGCTCGCCGGTCAGGCGGGCGAACGCCCGGCCCTGGTGAGCATGGGGGACGAAGCCCGACGGTAGCCAGCCGAACGCGGGCTGGTTCCTATCGGCCTGTTTGCGGAACGGCAGCGGCAAAGTCAGGTACGGCCCCTTGAACACTCGGTCGCGGTCGGCCAGGAAGCGCTGGATCAGGCCGTCGAAGCCCGGAGTGGTGGCCGGGAAGGCCGCGCGCAGGAAGTCGGCGACGCCTTGGGTGATCTGTTGGGAGACGATCAGGGGTTGCATGTCAAAAGTCTCCCGTCTTGGCCGCTACATAAGCCTGATGCGGGTGTTTGGCGCTTTCCGGGTAACGGAAACGCAGTTCGCCGTCGCGTACCATCGGAATCAGATGCTTGTTACGCAGATATTGCCGACTCTTGCCCAGGAAGGTTGCAAGCTGATCCACCGTCAGCGGCTTCCAGTCGCACAGGCGGCAAATAGCGTCGCGCAGGGCGGCCTCCGTTGTGCGTCCTTTCAGGGTTGCAAGAAAGGTTGCAAGCTCGAGAGGCAAGGTTGCAAGCTCAAGGTTGCAAGCTTCATCGGTTTGGGTGGCATGCTCGGCTGAGCGACTGTGTTGGGTATCAGCATGGGGCGGAACATCCAGCGGCAGTTCCGTCTGATTCGAAGGGACGCGTGCCTGACGCTCGGAAGCCGCCAGGGTGTAGTAAGTGCGGCTGCCTGCACCCTGCTTCTCCAGCAGCCCCCGGTCGCGCAGCCGTCGCAGGACCAGGCTGGCCGCCAGCGTATCCAGTCCGCAAAAATCCCGGCAGGCCGTGTTGTCCACCGCGCCCGTGGCGCGAACGTATATCAGCACCTTGGCTTCGTCGGCACTGACTGCCGGGCCGGCGAAATCACGCAGCCAGGCATGGTCGTCCTCGGTCAGCAGGTTGTGCAGGAACAGGGTGAGCCGGAACTCATTGGCCTGCCGGTCGGAATGGAATTCGGGCAAGGGCAAGCCTGCCTCGGCGGCCAGGCGACGCATGGCGCGGATGCCGGTGCCCTTGGCTTCGGCCAGATGCAGGTCGTGCAGCACGGCGGCAATGGCCGGGTTGCGCAGGCGCGAGCCCGGGGTACCCAACTGCGCGGGCTCCTTGAGCGAATAGCCGACGTTGCGGATTTCGATGCGGTTGCTGTAGCGGATAATCTGAGTCGGGCTGTGCACGGTGTAGCTGCGGTGCATGGCGGCATTGGCCAACGCCTCGCGGATCACCTTGCGCGGCAGGATCGGCTCCTGCACGCTGTGCAACTGCCCTTCGGGCAGACGAAAGCCCTTGGGCAACTCGTCGATGATGCTGGCCTCGGCCTGCGGCAACGCCAGCAGCAGCGGCTTGCGGATGTCGATGGACTGGAAGCGGTTTTCAGGGTCTTCCACCCATTCGTTGCCCGGCACGCGGATGTAGTCGATGCGCACCATGGGCAACAAACGGCGCAGCGCCAGTGGCTTGCCGAACAGCACCATGCCGGCAAGCGTTGGCTGCAATCGACCGTCCACACGGCGCAACGCGCCCAGGGCTTCGAGCAGGTCCTCGTCGCCGTAATCCAGCTCCTCGGCCTGGGGGTTGATGCGGGCACGTTCGCGCCGATAGGCGGCTACCGCGGTCGGGTCGAAGTCGTCCAACCGGGCATCGGGCAGGATGCTGGAATCCGGCCCGTGCAGCGGCTGGCTTTCGCCCCGCAGCACCCACAGGTCTTCGTCCACGCAATGCTGGTCGCTGGAGCCGATGCGGCGATAGGCGCCACGCGGCAGGCCGGTGGCCTTGAGGTAGACCGGCTTCTGCGTAACGTCGGCCTCGGGCACATACACCACCAGCACCGTCTTGCCGTCCACGGTCTCGGTCTGTATCTCCGGCCGCAAGGCAACATTGAGCATGGACGCGCACTGGCTGGCCAGGTCGCGCTGCACCTTGTCAGGGTCGGGCAGGCCGGCGGCACGGTACACCGTATCGCCCTTGTCGTTGACGAACCAGTCCGCACCCAGCAGCAGATAACCGCCATCCAGCCCAGGCTCATTGGCGAAGGCGATGACCGTCTGCATCACGGATTTGCCCAGTTCGCTGGCGCGCTTGGCCTCGATGCGGGTGGACTCATCGACCGAGTTGAGCTCTTCGAAGAGGTCGGTGGCGCTACGCATGCTTCTTTTTTCTCGCATAGGTATTACTCATCATCACCAGCGCGAAGCGCCGCCAACAGATCCTTGGCTGAATCCGCGACTCGCCGGTCTGCCACATCCACCAGGGATTCCAAGCGGGCCTTTACCTGCTCGACATCCATGAACCTGGAAAGCGAAGACATCTTCAGGGGATACGAAACAACGCCATTCGTCGCTTGCCAGCCACGCATGCCCTGCAAAAGATTCAGGAACCCTGAATCACTCCCACATATCTCTCCAACCTTCTTCTTTATTTCATCAATGGAATCTGGCGAATACTGTTTCCACGAATAAAGCACGTGCGCCACTTTCGGCAGGTGCGGAAGATCTTTGGCAGTCAGCTCCCGGTAACGCCGCAATAGCTGTTGCGCCACGACATCAAGCTCATCACGGGAAAACGTCCGTTCATTCTCTGGCTTGGCTTCACTGCCGTAGATCCCGTGGCCAAATATCTCGCTACGGAAAAGTCCCGTCAGCCATCCGATGGCGCGCCCGTCTCCGAAGAGTTGCTTCAGTAGGGCGTTGCGATCGCTTTCGGACAGGCTCTGCCTCAGCCTGCCCCACAAGCCTTCGAACACCTTGTCCGCATCTCGCCATACCCAGTATTCGCCCCAGTCTCCCCTGCCTGTTTTGAGAGCGGCAACGTCCATGCCCTCGGCAAGAGACGCCAATATTCCCGGAATCGCCTCATCTGGAACATCGTTGATGGCATCGCCTTTCAGGCGGTCCAACAATGCTTGAACCGATGATTTCCCCTGGGGATTCAATGATGCAACAAGTTCTGAAAATTGACGGACAGCAACTTCCGGGCAATCGCGGGCATTTTCGATGAACCCGGCGTATTCGCGGTCATGGATCGCACCTTGCGGTGCCGTCAGGGAAAAGTAGTAGCGGAAATGCTGAGGGCTACCCAGCCGTTTTCCTCGGATCTGTGAACTCACATCTTCGCGGCCATACAGGCTCAACACCATCTTGAATTTCTGCTGGTCAGCCTGCCGTTCAAAGTCGAATTCGATCCCGGGCAGCTCCGTCAGAACCAGCATTCTCGATTCACGGTTCGAGTCAATGCCAGGTAAGCCATCAAGAATCGAATTGAGCTGTTGAAGCTCGGCTTTCTTTCCTTCATCGCTGATTCTTGCTCCTGCATGTTTCGCGGCAAAGCCGATCAGGTATCCCCCGACCCATTCGTAGAGTCTTTCGGATTGCAAGCGGATCAGTTGCAGCCACACCATGTCTGGAACGTCGATGTTCTCCAGTACAGGCGTGGCATGGAAGCGCAATGCATTGACTGCCCTGACGACATGTCGTGGTGTCAGCAATGCCCGCCCCCCTTCGATATCGATGACGTGAGCGAGCCGCTCCATCAAGGCCCGTGAATGTGCTCCGTCCCCCTCCAGCAACTCCGGATACAACAGTTGCAGGTCATGGCGGAACATGCGGCGCAGATCGAACGCTTCCGGGCGTGGCACCGAAAAGCTCACCTGGACGATCTTCTCAAGGAATTCTTCGCCCTTCTCGATATGCAATGCCGTCGACAAGTTCTTGGCGATGATGTCCCGGGAGTAGCACAGCACGTAAATCACGTTCGGGAAATCCACGACCGCCCGCACCAGGCGAAGGACTTCCACTACTTCATTCGGCTCCAAGCGGTCGAGATCGTCGACGAAGACCACGATCTTCCGCTCCAGCCGGCGAAGCTCTTCTTGTATCTGCGCCTTTTCCTTTTCAAGCGAGGTGTTGCCAAGCCATTCTTCGGCTGCACGTTTCCCCGCCTCCATGGCGGTTCCCGCCCCTGACAGCCCAAGAAGTTCGGCCAGCTTCCCGGCTTGCACCAAGCGCGACGAGAACCGCGAGAAGAGTCCTTTGATCTTTCTCTTTCGAAGCGCCTGCGCCGAGTAACGGCTTGGCCAGATATGACCACGGAGCTTTTTCCATCCATGAACTTGCACGTCCCCGGCATCGATGCGAAGTGCGGCCTTAGTAATCTCCGTGAAAAGCTCCTTGAGCAAGCCCTCGCGTGAGCTGATCAGCCAGGGAAGGAAGCGGACGATTTCCGACGCACTCCCTGGTTTACGCAGCGCATCCGATACCAAGTTGATGAAGCTCGACTTGCCGGAACCCCATTCTCCCTCGATTCCAATCACGAAGCCGTCAGGTGACGCCATCTTGTGGATCGCTTCGGCGACATGACGGGCGGCCGGTCCAAAACCCAATCGATCTTCAGATGGCGCTTCGATGGGACGGTCGCCGTGGAAGGATTGCTCGGCCGGTGTCATGGCATCTTCCTGTCTTCGAAGTGTGCCCACGCCATGCGGTAATCCGCCTCGCGGTCGGCCAGGGTGAAGGGCGCGGTGTAGCGGATCGTGCAGTCGATGGGGCCGCCGGGCTGGGTGGTGTCGGTGATGGGGCGTTCGATCACAGTGCCGTCGGGGACTTGGGGGCGTAAGGTGCCGTCGGGCATGAGCTTGGGCTGGATGTCTTCCCAGCCGAGGCGGCGCGGTTTGCGGATGCCGTCTGGGGTGATGACGGTGCACTCAGCGTCCCTGCGGTTGGCCTTGCGGGGCAGGCCAACGCCGACGAGGCCCTTGCTGGCGGTGAAGACGATGCGACCGGTGGCGTCGTACCAGGTGTCGCGCTCGTACTGGCGCATGACGGGGAACTGCACGCGGTAAATGGTGAGCAGTTCGTCGAGGGTCAGGCCCAGGGCCTGGGCGGCGAGGACGTCGATTTCCACCAGGGCCTGGCGGCGGGCGTAGTCGCTGCGCAGGGCGTTGTGGCGTTGCCAGTCGGGGGTGAGCTTGGCGAAGAAGTCCTGCGGCAGGCGCGGGTCGGCGCTGGCCCAAGAGTCTTGCTGAAATTCGGGTTGCCAGCAGGTTTGCCAGAGGTCGGTGTAATGGGTGGTGAGGCACGCTAGCGCTAAGGCGCGTACATGAATCTTGTGGCGCTCAGAACTGTTCGCTGTCAGTACAGGCAAACGACTTAGATAAGCATGATTTGCATGCCCTGCTCCCGTCGACTTCATGAAGAAATCCAGAGGAATGCTCAACGACGGACTATGAAAATCAAGCAATTCCGATGTTGTACGAAACGTCGTCGATATACAGGTGTGCACATGCCCTGCACCTTGCGGAATCAAGGCAGGAATCAACGACCGTTCCGCCGAGGGACTGATCATTTCCCGATTGACGTGCCGGTAATACGCCGTCACCGGCTTCGCTTCGGTTTCCCCTTCCTCCACCCAACTGACGCGCGGCACACGGCGGGCGTATTCGGCGGGGCTGCACGCCGGGCGGTAGTTGCTGCGTGGTAGGTAGTGGTCGGGCAGGTGTTCAAGGTCGAGGGTGTCGTAAGCCTTGTGGGTTTCGCAGATGGCTTTCGGGGTTTTGCTGAGCGGGTTGCCGACGTAGAAGTGCGGGCCGGAGAGCACGAAGTCTTCGGGGCGATTGACGAAGCCAGTTTCGCGGCGGATGGTGCCGTCTTTCTGTGCGCCGGTTTCGTGCCACATTTCCAGCGTGAAGTAGTCGTCCTTCAGGTCGCCCAGGCGGCGCGGGACTTGGGCGAATTTTTCCAGCACCGAGACCAGTTCGCGGCTGTGCACGGCAGGCAGCCGCGCCTGCAAGGGCGGTGTGCCGGGCGCATCGTAGAGTTTGGCGAAGATGGCTAGCACGCCTTCATCCACTTCTACGATGCGATGGAGGTGCCCCGTCAGATCCCAGCGATCTTCGTCGTTCTTGATGCCTGGCGTTGGCCCTACCCCGGAGTGTGCCAGGCAAGCAAAGCTGGTTTGCGGATGCATGAGGTTGGCAATCGTCCGGAATCGGACTGCCTGCTCCGTCCCATAGACATTGATGCTGTATTTGACGCGGTTGCCGATTTCAGCAAACAGCTTCAGTTCGTTCTGGAACTGGTAATGCGACCGCAGCCGCGTGTACATGGCGGCACGGAACAGTCCGCCATTGGGGTCGTCATACGGCCCTTCCGGATGCAGCAGCGCCTGTACGCCGCTGCCCACGCGCCACACCAACGGCAGAAAGCACTTGTACAGATTGCTCTGCTGGCCCTTGAGCAGCGGGTAGTTCTGCACCGCATTGAGAAACTCGCCCATGCCCTCGGTGGCCACGCATTCGGCCAGATAGTCGGCGCGGGCTTGGGACGTAGCGGTAAACACGGCTTCGCGTTGATCGGCGGTCTGCTTGGCGGAGAGCTTGCGGATAGCAAAGCGCGGGTCGAAGTCCGACAGCAGGCTTTGCTCGTTCCATTCCACCTTGATCCACGGTGGGTTGCCCAGCACCACGTCGAAACCGCCGCGCTGCTGGAAGATGTCGGCAAATTCCAGCTCCCAGTGCAGAAAGCGCTGCTGCCCAGCCACCTGCTGGGCCACCTGCAATTGCGGCAGGTTGTCGACCAGCGCGGCGATGTCCACGTGGCCGTAGCGGTCGCGCTCAGGGGTGAAGTCCAACGTGGATTGCGGGACAGTTTCCGGGAACAGGTCGCTGCCGCCAGAACTGGCTGCAAAACTGGCGTTGCCGAGCAGCACGGTTTCCAGCACGAACCACCATTCTTCGCGGCTGGGCAGGTCGTCAGCCTTATCCAACGGCCAGAACCAGAGGGCGCACCAATAGTCCATCACCAGCTTCAGACGGCGGTAGGGGCTGGCGTTCTTCTGCGCCTCGCTGAGCATTTCGCGCTGGAAGGTGGCGTCCTTCTGCGCGGTGGTGGTGGGAGTACGGTTGGCGTCGGTACTGGGCCAGACGTGCAGCTCGTCGCTGGTGGCCCGGCGCACGCGGGCCAGTTCCTGGGCGTGCTGTTGCCACAGGGCTTCGGCGGCCTGGCCGATGGCTTGGACGCGGGCGATTTCGTCGCGGCCGAGCGATGCGGTAAAGGCTTTGCGCCATTGCTTGAAGCGCTCGAAGGCAGCGGGTTCGAGTGCCTTGACCACTTTGTCGGTGACGGCACCCATACCCTCGGCGGGCAGCAGGAAGTGCAAGATATCGGTGACAGAGGGTGTTTCCGAGAGCGCGAGGGCACGCGGCACGGCGCAGCGCCAGTCGCGCTCGGGCATGTCTTTTTCACCCCGGCCAGGCGACAGTTGTGCGGTGGTGAAAACGTCGCGCCGCGCGCCGACCAGGGAATTGCCGGCCACCAGTTGCAGGCCGAACCAGGGCACATGGCCGCCCTTGAAGATGGCGTTGAGCCAGAGCGAGACTTCTGCCAGTTCCACCGCCACGGGGTTGAGATCAACGCCGAACACGTTGGTGTCGGCGATATACATCTTGACTCGCTGTTTTTCCCCCGCGTAGTCGTCGTGGGGGATGCTCTGGCCCAGTTCCTTCTGCTTGGCCTGCAAATAGGCTTCGGCAAGCTGGCTGACGGCTTCGTTCAGGAAGGCCGCGCTGCCCATGGCGGGTTCGCAGATAGTCAGGCGCAGGATGTCGTCGGCGGATTTGCCGGGCAGGATTTCACGCAGGGCGTGTTCCACCAGGCAGCGGGTGAGGATTTCCGGAGTGTAGTAGCTGGCGGATTTCTCGCGGGCGCGGCCGGCCAGGCGGTAGATGAAGCGGCCCTTGGGGTACAGGCGCTGCTTGCCGCCGAACAGGCGTTCAGCGTCGCTGTACTGGCTGATGGCGCTGGCAGGCACGAAATAGGCCGCTTCCAGCGGGTCGAGTTCGGCGTCCTTGCGTTTTTCGCGGGCGCTGGGCGACGGGGTGTCGTCGTCATCCGTGGCGTCGCTGTCATCGGGGATCTCGGCTTCGTCTTCTTCCGAGCTACTGGCCTTTTTGGCCGTGGGGTCGCGGCGCACTTCATACAGGTCTTCTTCGGCGAAGAAGCCACGGAAGGAGAGCAGCGCCTCGTACACGGCACCGAGCTGGTTGATGCCAAGGGTGGCGTAGCTGATGCGGCCACGGCGGCCGTTCTTGCCGCTACTGCCACGCGACAGGGACATCAGCTCGACGACTTTTTGCAGCACCTGGTTACGCAACCTGACGCTGTTCAGCAGCCGGGTGCGTTCCGGGTCGAACAGATGGCCTTGCAACGGGGCGATGGTGAAGCCACTGCCTTGCGCGATGTCGCCCGGTGCAGGGTCAAGACCGGCGTTCAGCTCCTGCTGCCCGCTGCCGGCATCGTGGCGCGGGAAGCCCTGCCAGATGAGGTCGAACAGTTGTTGCAGGCTGTCATGAAAGTAGAAGCCATTGCGGGCTTCGTCGGTGGTGAGCGGGGTCTGCTCCAGTTCGCGCAGGTGCTCGACGCTGTAGCCCTTCAGATAGGCCTCGGCCTGGATCGGGGCATAGCCGAGTTCGGGGCGGGCCTCGATGTAGAACAGGAACAGCAGCCGGTACATGTAGCGCAGGCTTTCGCGGCTGAGCTGGTCGGCCAGGTCGGTGTCGGTGCGCTCAAAGAGCTTTTCCTTGCTGACTTCGCGCTTGTAGCGGATGGCCTCATTGGCGATCAGTTCGATGCACTCGCGCAGGGCGTACTTGAGGTCGGTGGAGACCTCGAAGGCGTGCTTGTGGGAACTGTCGTCCAGGCTGTCGAGCAAGGCTGCGCCGCCTTCGGCCGGCAGCACGGACTGGCAGCCCAGCAGGGCTGCGAAGGCGCGCAGGCTGTGTTCGTCGCGCGGGCCAAAGAGTTCCGGCAGGTCGAAGCGCAGCAGGGCCTTGCGGCCCCATTTGGCACGCTCGATCAGCAGCCATTGTTCGTGGTGGATCAGCAGTACCCAGCGTGGCGGGGCATCGTCGGCGAACAAGCGGCGAGAAAGGGTTTCTTCCCAGTCCGCGTGGTGACGGCCGGCTTTGCTGCCCTTGGTGTCGCGCGGGGGCAGTTGCAGCGGCGCGGTGTCTTCATCGCCCGGCAGGGCCGCCGCGGCAGCGATGGCCAGCAGCGGGTGGCCCTTGCCGTCGCGGTACAGGGCCAGCAAGGGCAATTCGCCTTCGCGGCCGGAGTCGGCCAGGGGCAGGGGTTGAGGCTGCAATTCGTAGCCGAGCGCGGCCAGCAGCGGCTGGGCCAGATCGTACAGCAGGCGCGCGCGAGCCTCGGGGCGTTTTTCAGCCAGGAATCGCTCGCGGTCGCGGAAATAGCCGTTGGCACCGCTGGCGCTTCTGAGGCGGGCGACGGGGCAGTTGCTGCCCTGCTCCTTCCACTGCTCGAACAGGGGCTTGAGGTCCTTGACCAGGATGTCGTCCAGGTAGTGCTGGCTGTAAAACTCGTTGGCGTTGCTCAGGCCGTTGATGGTGAAGCTCATTGGGCCGCTCCTTGCGCCACGTCTTGTCGTGCTGCGTCCTGTTGTGAAACCAGGGCGGCAACAACGGTGAACTGGGCGCGGTCGTCCAGTTGCAGCGTGTCGCGTACCCATTGCTGGTATTGGCCGAACAGGTCGGCAGTGGCGTTTTCACGCTGCTGGCGCTGGGCGGCGCGGACTTGTTCGATGCCGCCCTGGGCCAGTTCCAGTTCCATCTGCGCGAGGTGCTTGTCGCGCAGGGTGGCCAGCTTGGCCAGCTCCCGGTCCAGGCGCTGGCGGCAGTCGGCATCGAATGCCTGCTTGATGGGGCGCAGATGGGCTTCGGCGGCGTGGATGACGGCAGGCAGGGCTTGCTGCCAGAGGTGGCTGTCAGGGGCATGACCATCGTTGGCCGGGGCGGGATTCTGGCTGCCGTCCAGCCCGGTGCGGTGCAGGGTATCGGGCAGGCTCAGCACGGCCTGTACCTGACCCCGCGCATCGAGTTGCACGCCCAGCCATTCGGCCAGCATGGCCTGGCCGCGCCGGTTGGGCACCTGGGCCAGCACGAGGATGATGGCTTCGCCCGCTTGCAGGCCTTGCGGCACACGCAGCAACGGAGCGCGCTGGCGGCCGAAGGCGGCCATCAGCTTGTAGTCCAGCCACTGGGCGATGGGGTGCAACGGCCAAAGGTAGTGCAGTTGCGGCCAGTCGCTGCCGTCACGGGACTGGGTGATGGTGGCCTCGACCGTGCGCTTGTCGGCGCAGAGGGCGAATTCATTAGTCTTGGGCCACATTTCCGGAGCGAGGTCGCGTTCCAGAATCTGCGTCAGGTCACGCCCCGGCTGGAAACTAAGGGTGCGGGTGGCGTCGTCGGCCTGTACGGCGGGTTGCTGCTCGGGTTGGTGCTGGCGAAGCCAGCGCAGACCGTCGCGGGCGTAGTGGTAATGGCCGGCGAACAGGCTGGGCAGTGTGGCGGTGGGAGATGGCGCAGTGGAGGGCGCAGGTTCGCCCACAGGTGGCGTCACTCTGTTGGCGGCGTCGCCCCAGAGCAGTTCGAAGGGATCTATGTCGCCCCCCGCCAGTTGCTGGGCGAAAGCTTCGGCGGTGGTGTTGCCTTCGATGGCCTTGGCCACTTCCAGGGTTTCGGCGTCTTCGTCGTATAGGCCCATGAAGGCGGAGGGATCGCCAATGTTCTTCGCGGCCTGTTCGTCTTTTTCGATGAGGATTTCCAGGTAGCGCAGGTCACCACGGACACGCTCGTTGCGGGGCTGGGTGTAGAGATAGCCGATCTTGGGCGGTTGCGTCTGGCCGTAACGGTCCACACGGCCGTTGCGCTGCTGGAACACCATCAGCGACCAGGGGATGTCGAAGTGGATCAGCCGGTGCGACTGGTAGTGCAGGTTCAGACCTTCGGAAGCCACGTCGGAGGCGATGAGCAGGCGCAGCGGCGAATGGCTGCGGCCGAAATCCTCGACTGTTTGCTGGATCTCCTGATCGGGCAACTGGCCGTGCAGGATGGCGACGGCGTCTGCCTTCAGGCCCAGCGCGGCAGGCAGGTGTTGTTGCAGGAATTTCAGGGTTTCGATGCGCTCGGTGAAGAGCACCAGGCGGTCATCGGCGGCACGGCCGTCCCAGCGCCAATGTGGATCGTCCTTGAGTTCCGCGATGAGATGTTGCAGCTTGCTGAACTGTGTGGGTTCGATCTGTTGCACAAGGGCTTGCAGCTCGCGCAGCGAAGCCAAGTCGGGATGCGTTGCATCACGGGCTTCCAGGCGGCGGATGCGCTCCTTGAGGGTTTGCAGGCAGGCGGCGGGCGAGGAGAACAGTGCTTTTTCCAACACGGTGCGGAACAACATGGCGCCGTCGCGCGCGCCGCTGCCATCACTGGCGAGCTTGAGTTCGGCCAGGGTATCGAAGGCGAGGTTCTCGGCGGCGCTGGCCTGGGCGGCCAGCTTGAAGACCTGGCGCTCGGGGAAATCCTGCTTCATCTGTTCGCGCACGTCGCTCTTGAAGCGGCGGATGAACAGGTGTTCCACGTCGCTGCGGGTGTAGTCGGCCCTGGGTGGCAGCACGGTGGGGTCGAGCATGCGCACCAGGCTGGCGAAGCTTTCCTTCTTGCCGTTGTGCGGTGTGGCGGTGAGCAGGATGAGCGCATCGGAGCGCTGCGCCAGCAGGTCGGCCAGACGGTTGCTCTGGGTGCGATTGCCCTTGTAGGAAACGTTGTGGGCCTCGTCGATGATGATGAGATCCCACCAGGCGCTTTCCAGGTAGTGGCGGTATTCGCTATCGCGTTTGAGCGTATCGACCGAGATGATGGTACGGTCGTAGTAGCTGAAAGGGTTGTGGTTGGCCGGTATCTGGCGGCGGATGCGCTGGATGCCAGCCGAATCCAAGCGCGTCAAGGAGATGGTGAAGCGGTTCCAGAACTCCTGCTGGAACTGGCGCATCATGCTTTTGGTGGTGACCACGAGGATGCGCCGGGCACGGCCGCGGCGGATCAGTTCTGCAGTGAGGATGCCTGCTTCCAGCGTCTTGCCCAGGCCGACGGTATCGGCAATGAGCAGGCGTGGACGCAGTTGCTGCAGCACATGGTGGGCCGGGTCGAGCTGGAAGGGCAAGGTGTCCATCACGGCCTGTTGCCCCAGCACCAAGGCATCGCCCTGCACGGCAGATTGGCGCAGACGGGCTTCGATCGCCAGCCGTGCGGCCATGAAGCCGGGAGAGTCGTCGAATACCAGCTTGGTCTGCGCCGGGTCGATCAGGGTGACGTCATCGAGCGCCGTCAGGAACAGGGCGTGGCGATTGCGCACGGTTTCCGACACACCGATGCAGGAAAGTTGCCAGCCACCCTGGGCGCATTGATCGGCGTGCTGGACGAGCCATTCTTCGTGGCGGATCAGGGCACGGGAGCCGGGAGCGGGAGGCTGGGAAAGGGACATGAAGTTTCTACGCTACGCTCGGGTGGATGGACGGGACACAGGGAAGCAAGCCAACGAACACACCATCACGCTGACGATTCCGAGGACCGTCCATCCTGCGCAGGTACCTGCAACCCGTGTTTGCGTGCGTATTCGATCACCAGCACCTCCACCATCGAGGCCACGGAGCGGTGTTCACGTTCCGCTGCGGCCCGCAACAGTTGCTTGACGTTTGGCGACGTCCGAATGGAGAGCGTTTCAACCTTCAAGCGCGTCATTGCAAGACCTTTGGATAAGTCATACTTACTTGCAAATGTACTGCACTTTGCATGTCACGAAAAGCACATGTGTTAAACGCATGCGGATCGACGGTTTGGCAACTTCTATTACGAAAAGGCAAGGGCAATAAGCCGAAGGGGAATGGCGCCAAGGGTCAACGGCCCTACCCAAAAAGGGAAAAGGCCACCAATACCTCGGACGGACTTACACCACCAGATTTGCCGACGGCGCCAGGCTGTCGATGTAGTCCGACCACGCCTGCAGCATCTCCCGCCGCTGCTCGGCGTATTCCGCCCTGTTGTAGACGCCGCGCACGCCGCCGATGGTGTGGTTCAGCGCCTTTTCCACTACATCCGAAGGCCAACCCTGTTCGTGCAGCAGCGTCGAGGCGGTGCGCCGCAAGTCGTGAATGGTGAAGGCGGGGATCTCCTGCCCCTGCAATGACACCTTCAGCGCCTGGTTCAGCGCATTGTTGGCGAAGGGCTTGGCCAGGGTGCCACGCCCCGGTAGCACCCAGTCGCTGC
>Ga0222713_10001963_pt1 | contig 22310 bp, 22 predicted proteins | sample C33_649DmetaG_FD_165061 | JGI IMG/M metagenome (GOLD analysis project Ga0222713, IMG submission 165061) | Estuarine water microbial communities from San Francisco Bay, California, United States - C33_649D | ecosystem: Environmental > Aquatic > Marine > Unclassified | place: USA: California...
TTGCCATCTTCCAGTCGCGGGATGGCAACACACCAGTACGGGCGTAGCCAACGTCGAGGGCAAAATTAGCACCGAAACCAAACAGCGCCATGAACTCGTGCATGGCATCGATTCCCATGCGGTTACCGAGGTCATAGAAGAAGGTATCGCAGGATTGAAAGATTGCCTTCTGCAGATCCGTGTGCCCATGGCCTCCACCGATAGCCGTGCGCAGCGTATAGTCGCCCCAGCGATAGGACACACCGGGCAGTCGGAAATAGCCGGGGTCCTCGATGGCAAAATTATAATCGACCAGTTCCAGCTCCAGCCCTGCGAGACCGAGGAAGGGTTTTACAGTGGAGCCGGGTGGATACGGATTTGTCGTGCGATCAAACAGCGGCGTATTGATCTTGTCCTGCACAAGCCCGCGGTAGTCTTTTGAGCTGATGCCGGTCACAAACAGGTTTGGATCGAACCCGGGCTTGCTGAGCATGGCGAGAATGCCACCCGTGGCTGGATCGATTGCGACGACCGCGCCACGGGAATCACCCAAGGCCTTTTCCGCCGCCTGCTGCAGTCGTGCATCCAGATACAGCCCGATGTTCTTGCCGGCTATCGGATCGGTGCGGTCCAGGACGCGCATGACCTTGCCACGATTGTTCTTCTCGACAATCTCGTATCCGACCTTGCCATGCAGCACCTCTTCATAGGTACGCTCGATACCGGACTTGCCGATGTGGTTCGTGCCGCCGTAATTCTCCCGATCGGTCTCGCTCATGTTGTCGAGCTCTTCCCGGTTGATTTCTGATACATACCCGACGGAGTGGGCGGTCAGGTTTGCCAGCGGATATTGCCGCACGAATTGCGGTTCGATCACTATGCCGGATAGTCGATGACTGTTAACGGCGATCTGCGACCGGTCGGCTTCAGACAATACATACCGCAGCGGTACCGATGAAAAAGGAACGCGGTTGCGTCGGGATCGGGTCTTGAATTGTTCAATCTCGTCTGCAGTAATGCCGATCAGGCCGGACAGATAATTGAGCATCGCATCCAGATCATCGACCTGCTCGCGGATCAGGCTCAGGTTGAAAATCGGTTGATTGTCTGCCAGCAATTGGCCTTCCCGGTCAAAGATCAAACCGCGAGCCGGTGGCACGTACTGGGAGTGCAAACGATTGCCGTCGGAGCGGGCGGAGAAATAGTCGTATTGAACGACCTGCAGATTGAAAATCTTGAAGATAAGCGCAGCGAACAAGGTCATCACGAAGACACTGGCAACGACGAGTCGGCGATTAAATAATTGCCGCTCGGCTTCGTGATCTTTAAGTTGCCACTTGCCCGTCATTGACCGTGAATCCTGAGCCTGTGTGTTGCGCCCTGCCTGTTACACCCTGTCTGTTACACCCTGTCTGTAACGAGTGGTGGGTATCGCCCACCTACTGGATTTAACCTGGACGGTCGGAATATCCCTACAGTAGTCGGCTAGGTGCCTGCCACCTGAAGCCGCCGAGCGGGTCCTTCCCTCTTGGACCCCAAGCCCAAGAGAGACCCCGAGTTAGACCCCAAGCCTACGCTTTTGTTTTCAATCCGGAACCGTTTTCTCATGCAAACACGGAAAAATCGGTATTTTAGCGCGATTTCAGCCCAAATTGTGCCAATCCTGACAGTTTTGTGCCACATCCCGTCGCTTCCACACCCGGGCCCAGCGCCACACACCGGGATTCGAAGCTAGTCGCGGTGATAGGGGTGACCCTGCAGGATGCTCGCCACCCGGTAGAGTTGTTCCGTGACGACGATGCGCACCAGCGGATGGGGTAATGTCAACGCCGACAGGCTCCAGCATTCATTGGCGCGAGTGCGGCAGCCTGCTCCGAGTCCGTCCGGGCCGCCGACCAGTAGCGTCAGATTACGCCCTTCCTGTCGCAGAGCAGCCACCCGTTCTGCCAACGCCTCCGTGCCGAAGGTCCGACCGCCGACTTCCAGTGCGACCACGAAATCATCAGGTCGGACCAACGCGAGCAGATCTTCCGTTTCCTTACGAACGCATTGCTCGACACTGACGGATTTGCTGCGCCGGGCCAGGGGCACCTCGACCAGTGAGAACCCGAGATACTGGGCGCAGCGCTTCTCATATTCCTCGACGCCGCGTTGCACCCAAGCAGGCATCTTTGTGCCCACCGTCAGCAGGCGAATTTTCACTCGGTGGTGTTCCGCGTCGACTTGCGTTTCGCCGGTGCGCGTTTGCTCGAAGGCGGCTTCGGTTTCGCGCCGTTACCGGTCTTCGACTGCGCCGGTCTCTTTCCTTTGGCCCGCGTCGCTTCGGTACGCCTCGCAGTAGTCCGCGCCTTTGGCTTCACGCTTTCGCTCAATGTAATAGCGGCAATGTCAGTCTCATCATCGCGGTCTCCGCCGAGCGCCTTGAAATCCCAGAGTTCTTCCAGGTTATAAAGCGCCCGGACCGGAGCCATCATGATGTGCACCACCACACCCCCGGCGTCGACGAGAACCCATTCCGACTGCATCTTGCCTTCGACCCCGACAATGGACTGCTTAGCCGCCTTCACCTTCACGACGACGTTGTCAGACAACGCTTTGATGTGGGTACTGGAGGTGCCAGTCGCGATCACCATGTAATCAGTAATCGTCGTCAGTTTCTCCACATTGATGCAGCGAATGGATTGTCCCTTCATATCCTCGAGAGCCGCGACGACGAGTTCTGCCAATTTTTTACTTTTCAAACTTCACCTGTGTATTGAGATCTCAAAGCGCCCTCGCAGGCTCGCTATAGAGACGATGTTGATGGATATAGGCGATGACTCGCGGATCGAGAGTTCCGGAGACATCTGCATTCTGACTCAGCAGGCGGCGTACCTGACTTGAGGACAGCGCATTATGAAAATCCTCTGCTATCAATACCCGACCTGATTCTGCATCAAACAATGCCTGTGCAGACCGCACTCGACGCCGCTCGAGCTCGAGTGCCCCGGCCGTGTGTTCCGACACCGACGCATCACTGCGAGCCAGAACGAAGAAATGGCATAACCCGAAGAGGTCGTGCCAGCGATGCCAGGCCGGCAGTGTATTGAAAGCATCGAGACCCAGCACAAACACGAGCGTATGATCCGGATGCGCAGCCTTTAGCGCTGCCAGCGTTTCCACGGTATAAGACACGCGCTGGCGTTCAATTTCAATCGGGTCAACGCAAAGCCTGTCATCAGCGGCGATCGCGAGTTCCAGCATCGCCAGCCGATGAGACGCCTCGCTACTCGCCGCCACGCGATGATTCGGAATGTGACAGGGAACGAGGTGGAGTCGCTGCAAATCGAGCGTCTGCACCGCGCAACGAGCCGCCTCGAGATGTCCATTATGCACAGGGTCGAACATGCCACCGAGAATTCCCAGGCGAGTGCTCATGTTCGGATGTGACCATCTCCGAGCACGATGTACTTCTGCGAAGTCAGTCCTTCCAGTCCCACCGGACCTCGCGCGTGCAGTTTGTCGGTGGAGATTCCAATCTCTGCGCCGAGACCATATTCAAAGCCGTCGGCAAAGCGTGTCGAGGCATTTACCATCACCGAGCTGGAGTCAACCTCGCGCAAAAACCGCTGCGCGCGATGCAGATCTTCAGTCATGATGGATTCAGTGTGCTGCGAACTGTAACGCGCAATATGTGCCATCGCTTCATCCAGATCGGCGACGATTTTCACCGACAGTATGGGTGCCAGATATTCAGTCGCCCAGTCCTCCTCTGTAGCCGGTATCGCCGCGGGCAGCAGTTTTAAGGTCTTCTCACAGCCACGCAATTCCACTCCAGCCTCGGTATATTTGGCACCCAGTGGCGGCAAGACACGTTCTGCAATTGCCTCTGCAACCAACAGGGATTCGAGTGTGCAGCAAGTTCCATAACGTTGGGTCTTGGCGTTATAGGCAACCTTGATGGATTTCTCAACATCTGCCTTGTCATCAACGTACAGATGGCAATTACCGTCGAGGTGCTTGATGACGGGCACGGTCGCATCCTTGCTGATTCGTTCGATCAGGCCTTTGCCTCCCCGCGGAATGATGACATCGACACAGTCTGACATCGTGATGAGCATGCCAACCGCATCGCGATCGGGCCGATCCAGCACCTGTACGACTTCCGCGCTGAGACCTGCAGCACGCAGACCGGTGGCTATACAGGCGGCAATCGCCTGATTGGAATGCAAGGCTTCACTGCCACCACGCAGGATGGTGGCATTGCCGGATTTCAGGCACAGGCTTGCCGCCTCACAGGTAACATTCGGACGCGATTCGTAGATGATGCCTATCACGCCCAACGGTACTCGCATGCGACCAACCTGAATACCACTTGGGCGGTATTTGAGATCGGTGACAGCACCTACTGGATCGTCAAGAGCGGCTACCTGATGCAGACCTTCGATCATGGCGTCGATACGCGCAGGAGTAAGTTCCAGTCGATCCAGCAAGGCCGCTGCCAATCCGTTCCCCTTGCCGGCGTCGAGGTCAAGCCCGTTCGCCGCCAGCAATGCCGGTCGGTTCCCATCAATCGCTGAGGCAATTGCGAGCAAAGCCTGATTCTTCTGGGCGGTGCTTGCCCGGGCAATTTCACGACTGGCCGCTCGGGCCTGTTCGCCGAGTTGTCGCATGTAGCGTTCGAGATCCGTACTCATGGCAATCCAGTTAGCTCACTGTAAAACCGCCGCTGGCCGCTGCATGGTGTGATGGCGCCTGAGCTGACGGGAAAGCCGCAGATTATAACCCAATTCCGGGGGAATAGAGCCTACCATTAGACAGCCGTCTGCCTTGGCGATATGCTGCGGCTTGGCATTGCTCAGGAGTTTGATGTTTTGGTGGCACCAGCGACTTCCCCCCGGATTGATCCCAGCGTACAACAGGCACTTATTCCCGTTCTCGCACTGATCGCACTGCTCTCCTTTTCTGTGTACCTGTTCGGGGAGGACGCCAGCTACGGTCCGAATCAGATTGCACTGTGCATGGGCGCGGTCGCAGCCGCCTTCATCGGCTGGCGCAATGGACTGACCTGGGAAACTACCGAGGCAGCCATCATCTCTGGCATCACAATTGCCATCAAGCCCGTCCTGATTCTGTTCAGCGTGGGCTTGCTGATCGGGACCTGGATATTGTCCGGCACGGTCCCGACCATGATCTACTACAGCCTGCGCATCCTGGATCCTGCCATATTCTACGCGGCGACCTGCCTGATTTGCGGACTCATCGCACTTAGTATTGGCAGTTCCTGGACGGTTGCTGGCACCGTGGGTATAGCGCTCATCGGCGCCGCAGCAGGCATGGGCCTGTCTCTCGAAATCACCGCGGGCGCAGTCATTTCCGGCGCCTATTTCGGCGACAAGATGTCTCCTCTGTCCGAAACCACGAATCTGTCGCCGGCTGTCGCCGGGACCGATCTGTTTTCTCACATCGGACATATGGTTTGGACTACGCTTCCAAGTATCTCGATCGCGCTGATTCTTTACGCCATTATCGGCATGAACATCGACAGCAGTGCCAGCGCCAGTGACCTCGCCCTGACCATGCAACTGCTGCAGGACAATTTCACAATCAATGTTTTCATGCTGCTTCCGGTGGTAGCCCTGCTCGTCATGGCCAACAAGAAACTGCCACCCATCCCCACAATTCTGATCGGTGCGCTGATCGGCGTGGTGCTCGCCCTCATCTTTCAGGGACCAGCCATACTGGCGTTGGCGGGAGACACCACCAATCTCTTTCTCGCGTTGTTCAAGGGTATCTGGCAGACACTGTTCGATGGTTTTTCTCTGAACAGTGGCAATACCACATTGGACGACCTGATGACGCGTGGCGGCATGAGCTCTATGCTCAACACCGTGTGGCTGATTCTGTGCGCCATGGTTTTCGGGGCGGTGATGGAACATACCGGGCTGTTGCAGTGCCTGGTTACCTACGCTCTGTCTTTTGTGAACAGCACTGGCAGCCTGATTGCGACCACAGTCTGCACTTGTATCGGCGCCAACATCATCACATCTGACCAATACATTTCGATTGTCCTGCCAGGGCGCATGTACAAAATGGAGTATGAGAAGCGCAAGCTTGATCCGAAGAACCTGTCACGCACGCTGGAAGACGCAGGCACTCTGACTTCTCCGCTGGTGCCATGGAACACTTGTGGAGCCTACATGAGCGGAACCCTGGGGGTTGCCACGTTCGCTTACCTGCCCTATTGCTTCTTCAACCTGCTGAGTCCTGTCGTGGCGATTATTTACGGCTTCATGAATATCAAGATCGCGCCAGCCTCCACCGAGCAGGCGGCATAAGACCACCGCAGTCCCTACTCAGGCATTCGCCGCGCCGAGCTTTAGCTCGACGGTATTCCCCTGAGGATCTTCAATATACAGGGAAGGTCCGAATCCCGTAGCTCCATAGCGCTCGGCAAAACCCTCTGCGACGATGCCCTTGGACTTCAGATAGGCAAGTAGCGCGGCTTCTTCGCGATGCTCGATCAATAGACAAACATGCTCGACATTACGCCCGTTTGCCACGGGTGGCCCACCCCCGCGCCGACCCAGCTCGCTGTCTACTGGAACCAGATCGATAAGCGAATTGCCTGCCCGCAATTGCACGAGGCCGATACGAGGTAATTCACGTTCGACGGCGCAACCCAATACATCGCAATAGAACGCCAGCATTTCGTGAAGCCGGTCCGTGCGCAGTACGACGTGGTCGATTGCCTTCACCACAATCACTGGTTGGCACCTCTGCGTTTCCTGGTTGTGTCAGATTTCATTCTGCAGCTTCATTTCGGCTGGGTAAGGCTTCATGTACCAGGAATTGGAGATGTACTCGTTCGGGAATTTGCGAAAGTAATGATTCAACAGGGTAATCGGCACAATGAGCGGCAGCAGGCCGTGACGGTAATTGGCGATTGTCTGCACAAGCTCCTGCTTGTCGTCAGGATCCAGATTGGTCTTGAGGTAGCCCTGAATGTGTTGCAGTACATTGACATGATTGCCCCGTGTCGCCCGTATCTTCAAGGCCTCCATGAACTGAAGCAAGTACTGCTGCGCATTGTCGATCAAAGTCGCTCGCGTGGTCTGCGCCACGAGCTGGCCCAGCGTCCGATAGCGGTTCTGATCATGACTCATGAGAATTAATTTGTGTCGCGCGTGGAAGTCCACGAGTGCGCCGACGCTGATTCCCTGCGCCGACATCTCATGCCAGCGTCGCAGCGCGAAGACTCGCTGGATAAAATTTTCCCTGAGCACAGCATCACCCAGCCGGCCTTCTTCCTCCACAGGCAAATACGGCAGATTCTGCATCATGCGTCCGGCGAAAATTCCGACTCCATCTCGCACAGGCATGACGTCATCCCAGACTTTTACTCGCTCCATGCCGCAGCTCGGCGAGTCCTTCTTGAGAATGTAACCACACAGCTCGCGCTGCCAGTCCTGCTGGGTATCGGCACATTGCTGCAGACGAGGTGTCAGATCGAGGCTGTTATCTCCGATTGGAATGCATCGAATCGTATCGGAGCCAACGCGCGACAATCGAATCGGTTTGCGGGGCACCCCCAAACCGATCTCGAGCTCAGGACAGAATGGACGAAAATCGAAATATTCCCCCAAAGTTCCGACGATATAGGAATGGTTCTTGTGACCTCCATCGTAGCGTACCCGCTGTCCGAGCAGGCAACTGCTGATCCCGACCGGAATCTTCTCGATGGAATAATCGGTATCTTGTTCAATCATGACGCTAAGTTCCGTGTCTGCACTTCCTGCAGAGTAAGTTGGCGGTTAACGAGAGCTTCCTTCTCGGCCTTCGTCAATTGCTTGACGGTATACTCCAACCGCGAGGCTTCAGATCTGTTTGCCACTGCTGCTGTATACACCAGGGTCAGCGGGGATTTTCCGCGCAAAAATTTCGCGCCCTTGCCGAGCCCATCGCTGTCGCGGTGTTCCTGCAGTCGTCGTGCGACATCGGTCGTAATGCCGGTATAAAGACTGCCATCGTTACAACGAATCATGTACAGCGTCCAGGCGACCTCCTCTGGCATTACGTCGCCGCTCCCGTGACCACCGACCAGACTCCAGCACCAAGCTCTGCCCGTCGTTCGCGCTGCAATTTCAGCAGATGGGCGAGTAGCGTCTTTTGGGCCCAAGGTAGCAGATGTGATGCAACATCGTCGTACACCGTCATGACCAGCGACTCCAGTGTGCAGGGTCCATGCGCTTGCAGGCAGCGCAGCACTTTTTCCTCGCGACGAAGTCGGTGTGCGATTAGCGCGCTCAGCTCTTGTTGCGGTTCGGTCATAATCGCACCGTGCCCGGGCGCAAACGCTCGCAATGGCAGCGACTGCAATTCGCGCAACGAAGCCAGATAGTCTCCCATGTCACCATCCGGTGGCAGAATTACCGAGGTCGTACCCTGCAACACATGATCCCCGGTAAACAACAAGCCGTCGGCTTCCAACAAATAACAGATGTGGTTGGAGACATGACCGGGGGTATGCACCAGGCGCACGACGTACTCCCCGCAGTCGATCAGATCACCGTGATGCCTCTGCCGCGCCGGCTTGAAAGTGGTGTCATGACCCTGTGGAATCGGGGCCGGCAATCCGACCAGTTCTGCGCCAGTCGCGGCCTGTAACGCGAGTGCTCCGGGGGAGTGGTCGCCATGGGTATGGGTGACGAGAATATACGCCAGACGCCGCGAGCCGATGGCTGCCAGGAAATTGCCGAGCTGCAGCTCATCGCGTGGCCCGGGATCGAGCAGACACAGGGTCTGATCTCCGATCAGATAACTGTTTGTTCCGGGGCCGGTCATGGCTCCTGGATTGCGGCCAAGAATGCGGAATACCGGCACTTTGCCAGTATGGACTGCCACGGGTTTGCCTGCGTCTGACTGCTGCATCGCTCTCTCTGTCTGGGTGCGTTCGGTTATCATAACCCGTCAGCCCGCAGGCCAACACTACCGGCCCAGATAATTGGAATTGCGGCTGGAGTTTCGCACCATTTCAAGACATAATTGCCCGGGTTGAAAAACCCGAGTCCCACTGCCGATGCGCCAGCAACTGGCAAGCGTCATACAGCGAATGGCCCGTCTTCCACAGCTCAAAAACAAGAAGGATACAGTGCTCTCCAGCCACTCTGGCTGTGGCAGAGAATCCTCTGAATTTCTCAGGAAAAATCAGCATGTACAAGATTCAAACCTTTAATCAGATCTCTGACCTGGGCCTCAGCCGCTTTCCGGCGAATACCTATGAGGTGGGTCCCGATGTGGGCGCTGCAGATGCCATCCTGTTGCGCAGCCACAAGCTTGATGCCGGGGCTATCACCGCCGGCTTGAAGGCAGTGGCAAGAGCGGGAGCTGGCACCAACAATGTGCCCGTTGCCGATTGCACGCGCCAGGGCGTGGTAGTTTTTAACACTCCCGGTGCGAATGCCAACGCAGTGAAAGAGCTGGTGCTCTGTGGGTTGTTGCTGGCGTCTCGCGGCATCCTGCCCGGCATAGCGTTTGCGCGAGCACAGACACAGATAAGCGATTACGCTGAATTATCAAAATTGATGGAACAGGAAAAGAAACAGTTCAGCGGCGGTGAGATCAAGGGCAAGACTCTGGGAGTGATCGGACTCGGTGCGATCGGCTCCATGGTAGCGGAGATGGCAATCGGACTCGGCATGAATGTTCTGGGTTATGACCCCGCTCTGTCCGTTGAAGCCGCCTGGAGATTACCGAGCCGGGTAAAGCGCATCGAAAACCTTTCAGCGCTCACCGCGAATGCCGACTTCATCTCGCTGCATCTGCCAGTGCTAGATTCCACGCGCGGATTGATCAACAAGGCCCTGTTTGACACCATGCGGCCCGGCACCTGCCTCCTGAATTTCGCGCGGGATGAAATTGTTGACGCGGACGCCTTGCTCGCTGCTCTGAATGCTGGCAAGTCACTGAAGTATGTCTGTGATTTTCCGCGTCCGGAATTACTGAGCCGCGACGACGTGATTTCAATGCCACACATCGGGGCGAGCACTGCAGAGGCAGAAGAGAATTGCGCCATCATGGCCGCGGATCAGCTCATGGATTTTCTCGAAAATGGCAATATCCGCAATTCGGTCAATTATCCGACTCTGTCGCTGGATCGCTCCGCTCGTGCTACCAAAGGCACGCGTCTCGCCATCAGCAATCGCAACGTACCAAAGATGCTCGGACAGATCACCTCGGTGCTGGCAGATCAAAATATCAATGTGATCGACATGATTAACAAGAGCCGGGATGATATCGCCTACAACCTCATCGATCTGGAATGCGCACCCTCAGAGACAGCCTTGAGCGCGATCGCCGCGATCGAGAATGTCATCAAGGTCACACAGCTTTAACCATTACAGGAACCCATCAGGAAACTTACAATGACTCGAGTCTTTAATTTCGGTGCTGGACCCGCCATGTTGCCAACCTCTGTCATGGAAAAGGCGCAACGGGAATTTCTCGACTTCGCCAACCTTGGCGCAGGCCTGATCGAGATCAGCCATCGTTCCAAAGAGTTTGAACAGGTTTTAGACGAAGCCGACCAACTCATGATCAAGCTCGCTGCAATCCCCTCGAATTACAAGATCTTGTATGTGCACGGTGGGGCGCAGATGCAATTCTCTGCGGTGCCTCTGAATCTGATCAATCGCCAGCCTGCCCGCAAGGCGGCTTATGTGGAGTCAGGAAATTTTGCCAAACTCGCTGCCAAGGAAGCCGCTCGCTACGGCAACATCACGACAGCAGCCAGCAGCGCTGAATTTGATTATGACCGCATTCCTGATTTCAATCCGTCAGCGCTGGATGCCGACACATCCTATGTGCATATCACCAGCAACAACACCATTTACGGCACACGGTGGCAGCAGTTTCCGGACACCGGCAACATCCCTCTGGTAGCGGATATGACTTCCGAGTTGTTGTCACGAAGACTGGATATCAGCAAGTTTGGTGTTATCTTTGCCGGCCTGCAGAAAAACCTCGGGCCTTCAGGTCTGGCTTGCGTCATCATTCGCGAGGATCTGCTCGATCTGGCGCTGCCGGAAACGCCAAACTTGCTCAATTACAAGACCTATGCCGATCAGCATTCATTAGCGAACACCAATAACACGTTCGCAATCTACATGATGAAACTGGTGCTGGAGTGGCTGGACGAGTTGGGTGGCCTCGACGTGATCGAAGCGCAGAATGAGGCGAAGGCCGCCCTGATTTATGACGTGATCGACAATTCCGAATTCTATGTGGGAGCTGCCCATCCGGCGCATCGCTCGGTCATGAATGTTACGTTCAATCTGGCTGACAACTCTCTGCTCGATAGCTTCCTGGCAGGAGCGCTAGAACGCGGGTTGTATGCACTCAAGGGGCATCGCAACGTCGGTGGCGCACGAGCGTCGATCTATAACGCCATGCCGGTCGCAGGTTGCCAAACGCTGGCTGACTACATGCAGGAATTCGAACGGGCCAACAGCTAGTCTCAGATCCCCGTCCGTTCGTCTGCCTCGTGCACCTTACCCGGCGCCGCTCACATTTACACTGGAGCGGCGCTGAGGTAGTTTCCGGGTTTTAGCCCACAGCCAGCTTCTCGTCATGACGTCGTTTCGCAAGATCATCCACTGTGACTGCGATTGTTTCTATGCCTCCATCGAGATGAGGGACAATCCGGATCTGATCGGCAAGCCAGTTGCAGTTGGCGGTTCCCCGGAACGCCGGGGTGTAGTAGCAACCTGCAATTACGAAGCCCGCAAATTCGGCGTCCATTCGGCGATGGCCTCGGCTACTGCCCGCAAGCGCTGCCCAGACCTGATCATCATCCGTCCTGACATGGACAAATACCGTGAGGCTTCACGGCAGATTCACGGGATCTTCTCCCGCTACACCGCACTGATTGAACCGCTCTCACTGGATGAAGCCTACCTCGATGTCAGCTCCAGCACACAACATCAGGGCAGTGCGACGCGAATTGCCACCGCGATTCGCGACGAAGTTCGAGAGCAGGTTCGAATTACAATCTCCGCCGGGATAGCCCCGAATAAATTCCTGGCAAAAATCGCCAGTGACTGGAATAAACCCGACGGCCAGTTCGTCATCACCCCGGATCACGTGGACAGCTTTGTCGCAGCCTTGCCGGTGAAGAAGTTACACGGTGTCGGCAAGGTGACCGCCGAGAAAATGCGACGCATGGGCATCCAGACCTGCGCCGACTTGCGCCGACTCAATAGTGAGCAATTGCAGGTCGCTTTCGGCAGTTTTGGTGAACGGCTCCATCAATTGAGTCTGGGTATCGACAATCGCCCGGTCTCTACCGACCGGGTCCGCAAATCCATGAGCGTGGAAAACACCTTTCCAGCCGATTTACCGACTCTGGCGGACTGTCTGGCCCAGTTACCCGGTCTTATGACACAACTGGAACGTCGTCTGGACAAACTGGGTGATGAAGTCGAGATCCACAAGCAATTCATCAAGATCAAATTCCATGATTTCACGCAGACGACCGTAGAGATGCTCTCCTCGTCAACGACGATGGCAAACTTTATGGCGCTGTGCGAACAAGGATATGATCGCGGCGATCGGCCTGTCCGTTTGCTGGGCATGGGGGTCAGGCTGCAACCGCGCCATGTCGCCGATGCAGGACAAGGGGATGCCAGCCAGATGACGCTGAAATTGGATCCGGAAATAGTCGATGCCGGGGCTTCAACACAGGACTGAGCTACAGGAACGAATTTCTTCTATGGACCTATTTTCATGAGCCGCTATCGTCCGCCACAAAAGCCTGGCGCCAAGTACATTACTGCCGAAGGTGAGCGCCTGCTGAAGGCTGAACTGCATCACCTGTGGAAAGTTGAGCGGCCGCAGATTACCCAGTCAGTCACCGAGGCTGCCGCCCAGGGTGATCGCTCCGAGAACGCGGAATACATCTATGGCAAGAAACGGCTTCGGGAAATTGACAGGCGCGTACGTTATCTCAGCAAGCGGCTCGAGGAAGTCACGGTGGTAACCGAACCTCCGAGCAATCAGAACCGGATTTATTTCGGCGCCTATGTCTCACTGGAAGATGACCGGGGTGAGATTGTTTCGTATCGGCTCGTCGGACCGGATGAAATCGATCCCAAACGTGGCTACATCAGCATCGATGCCCCGCTGGGTCGGGCCTTGCTCGGCAAGGAACTCGATAGCGAGATTCGCACGCAGACACCAACCGGACCCCGTGACTACTTCGTTGTAAGTATCGACTATCGGTAGCAAACCGCTATGAAACACGTGAGCATTCTTGCGCTGGAAAATTCCCTGGGTTCGTCGATTACGATACCTCTGGAAATGTTGAGTGCGGCAAATGATATCGCCAGGGCACGTAAACAAAAACACAAGATGAACCAGATTGAAATTCTGGGCGTGGAAGCCACCGCGTTGCAACTGAGCGGGGGGCTTGGCATTCGCTGCTCACACTCGATTGCCGAAGTTGCTACCACGGACCTGATCTTCGTACCGGGAATCTGGGGCAACCCACAGGCTGCCCTGCTGCGACACCCGGACATGTTGCGCTGGCTCAAGCACCAATATGCCCAAGGCGCAACAATCTGCTCGATCACCACCGGCAGTTATTTCCTCGCCGAGGCAGGTTTGCTTAACGGTAGACCAGCTACCACCCATTGGCGTTTCTTCGACCATTTCCAGAAGCGCTATCCGGCTATCAAGTTGCAGCGAAAGCGCTTCATCACAGGGACCGACCGGCTGTATTGCACCGGTAGCGTGAACGCTGCACGGGATTTGATGCTCCACTTTATCGAACTGCTCTACGACAAGGCGATTACCAGCGAAGTCTCACGGCATTTTACCCATGAGTTAAAACGCTCTTATGATTCCTTGCTGCTGTCGCAAGATCCCCAGCGGATCCATCACGACGAACTGATAATCAAGGTACAGGAATGGCTACAGCTCAATTTCCAAGCGCCATTGGAAGTAATTCAGGTTGCCGCCCAATTCGGCATCAGCGTCCGCTCACTGAATCGACGCTTCAAGCAGGCGACCAATACCACTCCGCTACATTACCTGCAGGAAATACGCATTGAGCAGGCTAAAGAGTTGTTAAAGCAGAGCAATCTCGTCGTCTCGGACGTCGCGGATCAGGTGGGATATCACGACGTGAGTCATTTCTGTGAAATCTTCAAGAAGAACACTGCGGTAACACCGAATGCCTATCGAAATCTGGTGCGCAACAAACTGTTTTTGGCGGAGGGTTCGCCGGCGATTTAGCCGGGATGGTATTGGGGGAAAGCTCCGACAAGCATCATGACTATACCTGCCGGAGCCAATCACTCACTGTTTGAATTGCTGCAACTGCTCGGCTGTCGCCTCCAGCTGATATTTCTCCTTCCATTCGGTGTACGGCATGCCGTACACGATTTCGCGAGCCGTCTCATAATCGACTTCCTTGCCCCGGGACTTCGCTTCAGCGCTATACCACTTCGAGAGGCAGTTGCGACAGAAGCTGGCCAGATTCATCAAGTCGATATTTTGCACTTCTTTGTGGGCATCGAGGTGTTGGAGCAGTCGCCTGAAGGTAGCTGCTTCAATCTCGAGTTTTTCCTGATCATTCATCGCCATGGTTTGCGCGTCAGGCGGCCTCGTTATCGAAACTTTCGACTGATTTGGAGAGCGGAGTTGCCCGATGCTTCTTGTCGACTGATTTCAGTTGACGCTCGGCAGCATTGAAGGCGTCGCGAATGGCGACATAGAGGTCTTCGTGAGCGTGATTGTCGTGCTGGTCCTGATTGACTCGCACTTCCTTGACAGTGGTATGCACTTCCAGACTGACCGAATACACTTTTCCCTTATGATGATTGTTGTGAGGAGAATCCAACACCACCCGACCAAAAATTATCTGATCACAAAAACGTTCCAGCTTTTCGATTCGCTTCTGTACCGCCTCGGTGATAGCGGCGGTTTGGTCCATGTTGTGGAAAACGATTTGGAATTCATTAGTCATAAAAATACTATCTCCTAGATTCATTCAATTTACAGACAGAATTACCGATCAGTTTGCGGGCTTCCTCCTCTTGATTACGATTGGGTGCGAACAGGGCTACGGTGCAGTCTGTCCGCAGGGGTTGAATTTGTGACCAGCAGGTTCCCCGGGACGGCAGCCGCGTGAATTGTAACCAGACATGTCATAGCAGCGTTGATCCGACACCATTGAGGAGTCGATAACGAGGTGGTTGCAGTGCGGAGGTTCGCGCGAAGGGAACGAGAAAATTGAGTTTGAGTCAGGGAGCTAAATACGAAAGTACCTAGGTGGATCACGTACGCCAATCTGGGGTAGTAAACCTGCAGCATCCCCTCTCCTGTATGAGCAGCGATTCTAGGTTAACCCTTTCCTGCGAGTTTGTCTAAGGCTGTTCGATATCATATTGATGTTGCTCAAAACACCAGTGCCAGGGCTCGTAATCGATGCCCCAGGGGTTGTTGCGAGGATAGCTGAGGGTGAATCCGTATTTTCCCGCTTCTAGATTAAGCCATTGAAATGCTTTGGTATTTTCGAAGCTTTCGACTAGCGCTTCACACCCTGACGTGCCGAGATCCAGGGCCCTTCCGGTGTGGTGTTCGCTGAAACCGGGCGCGGCATTCACCGCCAGTATCTGCGACAGAGACAAGCCTTTTTCGAGTTTGCGGGCGATCAGGTCGGTCTGGTACTGCACGCTGCGAAAGGCCGAGATCAGGAAAACTTCCACACCGTCGGCCCTTGCCGCCCGCTTCATGCTTGACCATGCCGCGAAAGCAGCGGGTGTCAACTGCTGTGGCCGCCCGTAATAATCCGTCTCGGTGGCAACCAGTTCTGGCGGTTCCTCACACAGGGGTTGCGTGCAGCGCGACAGATAATCGGCCGGAATACCGAGCACCGCATGAGCGGCCTGAACTCGCTGCAGATACGGGCTCAATGCGTTCACGGCAACAGTAGGCACCAACTAGCGCGGATAGCTGTCGAAGACAGTCTCAATCCAACGCTGCTCATTGATGAAGCCCGTGCCCCAGGAAGCATATTCAGCTCCCAGTCCGGCGGCGACGATGTCTTCCTTGCTCATGCGCTGGGATTTCTTGATACGAATCGCGGTAGATGTATCTTTCACGACATTATAGAACTTCAGCAAGTCCGCCTTTGTGCCGAGCGGGCCGTGTCCGGGAATCACCTGAGTATCGTCGTCAATCCAGGACAGGGCCTTCTCAAGATTGCGCAAATAGCCCTGAACGGTGCCACCACTGGAGAGGTCAACGAACGGAAATCCGCCATTGAAGAAATGATCGCCCATGTGGATGACATTGGAATCCTCAAACAGCACGACACTGTCCGTATCGGTATGCCCTGCGGGCATGTGCAGCAAGGTGATGTCTTCGCCATTGAAGTGCAGCGTGATGTTGTGATCGAAGGTGACAACAGGGAGCGCTGAGGGTGGCGCGTCGGTTGCCATCAGGCGGCTGCGGACATTTTCCTGGGCGACGATGACGCTGCCAATACCGAAGACTGCATTGCCACCAGTATGGTCGCCGTGAAAATGCGTATTCAAGAGGAATTTTGGCGTCTCGGAGCCGAGTTCAGCCAGTGCCGCCTTGATCTTGGGCGCCAGGGGCGCGTACTGGTCATCGATAATGAGCAGTCCATCAGAGCCAACGGAGACCCCAATATTGCCGCCGGAACCCACCAGCATGGAGATCGGGCCGCTAACCGGCACGGTTCTGATGGTGACATTCGCAAATTGATCATTTTGCGCCAACCCGGACAGGGGTGAGCCGAGCGCGAGAGCAAGGAGCCCGATGCGGGCCAGGGATTTGGTTTTCATACTTCCTCCTGGAATGTTCTGAGCACTGTCGGATAGAGCGGTCGTTGGCCGACACCTGTCCGGCGTCGAGGCATGCCTGCCATCCTATGTGCGGGGTGGGCTTTATGCAAGTTTAGCCCGGGCCCGTCAGCCGCTAGCCGCAGTCATCGGCGACTTTCATTACGGCACTGACCCGCTCCAGTGCTGGCCTTTCACAGCGCTGGCGGGGTTCGCACAGTGTTGGGGCCCAGAATTAGACACCATTTCCGGTTCGGTACAAAGCGGCAGCCTGTCTGTAATGGCATATCATATGGCTGATATGGCATATTTGCACGAGGGCTTATCTGCCAGACTAGTCCTATCAACTTCATAGCCAAGGGAAAGCAGAATCAATGGCGAAGCTTCCTGTGATCGCAGGTTTTGGCGGCATCAACGCCGCCGGACGCAGTTCTGGACATCACGGTTATCGCCGGATGGTCCTGTCGGGATTGCCCGCATCACGCGTGCAACAGACTCACGCCAGTCTTGCCGCACTCACCGGCAATCTGCGCAAAGCCGGCTCTCAGTGGGTCGACGCGACCGGCGACAGCGTCGATTACGCTCAGCAACTGCAGCGTCTGGCGGCGACCCTCGAACAGGGCACTCTGATCCGGCAGTTGGAGAACACCCTGTTCGACCCCACCCAACTCCTGGTGCATCACAAGATCAATCTGGCCGCTGGAGCCGACACTCCCTTTGCTTTCGAGATTCGACGCAAACATTTGCCGGACCCTATTCCCCCAGGTTGGTCAATTGCCGGTGAAGCCGGGTCGGGTGAGGACATCCTGAAAATTGAAGTAACTGCTCATTTCGATGCGTTGCTGCAAGGCTATCGCAGCGCCACCGTCAACAGCGCGGGCCAACTGCCAACCGGATTCGATCCAGCGTTGTTATACCCATCCCGCAATCACCCCCGCGGCCTGCAACTCACAATTTTTGCCGCTTCTGATGCGATAAATTCGCTCGGCATCGACTGGGAGGACGTGCGCCAGGCGGTCCCGGCTGATCGCATCAGTGTCTATGCCGGCAGCGGCATGAGCCAACTCGATTACAACGGTAATGGCGGCTTGCTGCAGGCGCGTTTGCTCGGCAAGAAAGTGTCATCCAAGCAACTCGCCCTCGGTTATGCCGAAATGCCTGCTGACTTCATCAATGCCTATCTGCTTGGCAATCTGGGAACTACTGGCACTAATGTGGCCGCCTGCGCTACGTTCCTCTACAACTTGAGGCAGGGCATTCGTGATATTCAGGCGGGCACACATCGCGTCGCGATTATCGGCACCAGCGAAGCTCCCCTGCTGCCCGAAATTTTTGAGGGATTCAGCACCATGGGTGCGCTCGCCGACGATGAAGCGCTCCGCGCGCTGGACAAACTGGATGCTTCCCTCCCACCGAATTATCGCCGAGCCTGCCGACCGTTTGGCAATAATGCAGGCTTCACTCTCGCGGAGTCGGCGCAGTGCATCGTCCTGTTTGATGACGAATTGGCGCTGGAGCTGGGTGCGAACATCCACGGAGCCATTAACGAAGTCTTCGTCAATGCCGACGGTTTCAAGAAATCCATCGCCAGCCCCGGTCTTGGCAATTATATTTCCATGGCCAAGGCGGTCGCTGCCACTCGCAACGTCATCGGAGATGAAGGTCTGCGTCGACGCAGTTATGTGCAGGCACATGGCACCGGCACTCCACAGAATCGCAAGACCGAATCTCACATCCTGCACCAGATTGCGGCGACCTACGGCATCGAAAACTGGCCCGTTGCTGCGATCAAGTCCTATATCGGACACTCCCTGGCCTCTTCAGCGGGCGATCAGTTGGCAGCGAGTCTCGGCGTATGGTCGGATGGCATCATCCCCGGCATTCTGACTGTCGATGAGATTGCGGAAGACGTGACCAGAGAGCGCCTGGATATTCTGCTGCAGCACAAAGAAGTTGGGGCACAGAACATCGACGCCGTGATCATCAATTCGAAAGGCTTTGGCGGCAATAACGCCAGCGCGTCCGTCCTCGCTCCCCATGTTACAGAGCGCATGCTCGAAAAGCGTTACGGCAAGGCCCGCATGCAAGCTTATTTCGACCGGAACATCAGCGTGCGGGAAAAAGCCCGAAATTACGACCAATCGATGCTGGAGGGTAAAAACTCGACCATCTACAAGTTCGATCACAACGTGCTCGAGGGCGATGCGATCGAGATGTCAACCGAGTCCATATCCGTGCGCGGTAACGCACAGAAAATCTCGTTGTCGCTGGCTAATCCCTACGAGGACATGTGTTAGGCTAACTAAGCTCGAGCGCATGGCTTTCGGCGATGCGCTGACGCCAGATTTCCGGACCGGTCTTGTGCACAGAGTTGCCTGCCACATCGACCGCAACGGTTACGGGCATCTCCTCGACCTCGAATTCGTGAATCGCCTCCATGCCCAGGTCGGCGAAGGCAATGACCTTAGATTTGCGAATAGCCTTGGAGACCAGGTAGGCCGCACCACCCACGGCCATCAGGTAAACAGCCTTGTGTTGCTTGATCGCATCAATGCCCGCCTGTCCCCGCTCTGCCTTACCGATCATGCCGATCAGGCCGGTCTGTGCCAGCAGTGATTCGGTGAATTTGTCCATCCGCGTTGCGGTCGTAGGACCTGCCGGGCCAATCACCTCATCACGCACGGCGTCGACGGGACCTACGTAATAGATGAACTTGTTTTTGAAATCGACGCCCGGCGGCAAGCCTTCACCATTCTGCAGCATCGTGAGCAGGCGCTTGTGAGCCGCATCTCTGCCGGTCAACATCTTGCCACTCAACAGCAGGGTCTCACCCGTCTTCCAGGTCGCTATCTCTGCCGGGCTTACCGTGTCCAGATTCACTTTTCTGGCTCGCGGCCCGACGTCCCAGGAAATTTGCGGCCAGGCATCCAGACTCGGGGGTGTCAATTCAGCCACACCGCTGCCATCGAGAGTAAAGTGGGCATGTCGAGTCGCGGCACAATTCGGGATCATCGCCACCGGCAATGAGGCCGCGTGCGTCGGATAGTCGAGAATCTTCACATCAAGCACGGTAGTCAGGCCCCCGAGCCCCTGGGCACCAATACCCAGGTCATTGACGCGATCCATAATCTCGAGTCGCAATTCTTCTATTCTGTTGGCGGGTCCCCGCATCCTTAATTCATGAATGTCGATCGGATCCATGAGCGATTCCTTGGCAAGCACCGCGGCCTTCTCCGAAGTACCACCGATGCCGATGCCAAGCATGCCCGGCGGACACCAGCCAGCTCCCATGGTGGGCACCGTCTTCACAACCCAGTCGACGATACTGTCGCTGGGATTGAGCATCACGAGCTTTGATTTGTTCTCGGAGCCGCCCCCCTTCGCCGCCAACTTGACCTCGATAGTATTGCCAGGCACCAGCTCGGTGTGGATCACTGCCGGTGTGTTGTCGCCCGTGTTTTTCCGGGCGCCAGCAGGATCAAGCAGGATGGATGCCCGCAACACATTGTCAGGCAACTGGTAGGCGCGACGGACTCCCTCGTTCACCATGTCATTGAGCGACATTCCTCCCTCCCATCGCACGTCCATACCCACTTTGAGGAAGACAGTGACGATTCCCGTGTCCTGACAGATCGGGCGCTTGCCTTCGGCACAGAGGCGCGAGTTGATCAGTATCTGCGCCATCGCATCCTTCGCCGCCGGCGATTCTTCTCGCTCGTAGGCTGCATGCACAGCCTGAACAAAATCCAGCGGATGGTAATAGGAGATATATTGCAGGGCGTCGGCGACGCTCTGGATCAGGTCTTCATTACGAATCAGGGTCATGGAATGGCAATCTCGGGAATAAGGAAAAATCGCTGTATTCTAGCATCGAATAGCGGGAGGATTCAGGTCCCGTCTGCGCCGTAGTATAGCCCGGGAAACACCCTTATCGACTGCCCGCAAGGATTGCCCGCACGACGTGGACACCGGTACGCTCGACCGTATTGCATGCCGCTGGCGCGACTTGCGCCGGGTAATCCACTAAACTAACGCGCCAGAACCACCCAAGACAGGATCCAACCATGCCAATATCTGCAGATGCCAATATCCATTATTCCCTCGAAGACGGAGTATTCATTATTCAGATTGACCGACCCGATAAAAAGAATGCCTTGTTGCCGGGTATGTACAGGGCTCTGGGCGACGGCATTGTAGCAGCGGAAGCCAGCGCCGAAGCCAACGTGATCCTGATTCGGGGGACAGAGGACTGTTTTACCAGTGGCAATGACGTCAATAGCTTCGTCGCTGGCACGACACCGACAGAAGAGCGACCTTCAGTTCATTTCATGCACGCCCTGCACGCAGCTCGCAAACCTCTGATCGCCGCGGTGAACGGACTCGCCATTGGAATCGGCACCACCTTATTGCTGCATTGCGATCTGGTGTATGCCGCAGAGAACAGTTTCCTGCAGCTACCTTTCACTCGCCTCGGCCTGTGTCCGGAAGCCGGTTCCAGTTTCCTGTTACCACAGCAGATTGGCTATCGTCGCGCAGCAGAGTTGTTGCTGTTGGGCGACCGCTTCGATGCACACCGTGGACGCGAATACGGAATTGTGACCGAGGTGCTTGCCCCGGGACAATGTGATGCACACGCACTGGCTCGGGCCAAAACGCTCGCCGCACTACCGCCAAACGCAGTGCAGACAAGCAAACGTCTGATGAAACAGTCGGTGCAAGACGTTGTGCCTTCTGTCATTGCACAGGAACTCGTGGAATTTGGCGCTCTCCTGCAGACAGACGATGCCCAGGCCATCATGCAGGCGTTTCTGGCAAAAAAGAAAACGGCTTAACCCTTACGACTGGTCAAGCAGCAAGTAATCCTTTGCCGCATTGATTTTCTTGGCGAGATAATCCGAACCACCCCGATCCGGATGCAGCTTCTGCATCAATGAACGATGCGCCCGCACGATCGTGTCACGGTCTGGAGAACCCTCAAGCCCGAGAATTTCCAGTGCCAGTGCTCGCGTCATCTGCGACTCCTCAGCATTGGCACTGGCGCTGGACCTGCGCTGACACTGCTCACGCCAATCTGCCTGATTGCGATCGAGATAGGCTTCGAGAACTTGACTGGAGTCCACATCCTGACCGCATTCCCTGAGTAGCATCAGCAGTTCATCCAGTGATAAAGATGACAATTTGCGCCCGGCAAATTCACCTTGCAGCACCTGCCCGTCCATATCACCCGTGTCATGAAACAATTCCATCTCCAGCATTTGAGTGCGAATTGTCGATGCCTGGCCGGCTTCCTTATTAGTTCTGATTCCCGCGCGACCCTTGAACATATGCCACATCGGAATCAACCGGATCAATGTCGGCAGCAATCGTAAGAGGAATGTCGTAGCCACACCGAGTGGCGCGAGAATAAACTGTACTGGCAATCGGCCGAGCACTACCATCACCGCGATGACGAGCACCACGACCATCAGTCCGAACAGGAGTTTG
>Ga0222713_10001964_pt1 | contig 22305 bp, 40 predicted proteins | sample C33_649DmetaG_FD_165061 | JGI IMG/M metagenome (GOLD analysis project Ga0222713, IMG submission 165061) | Estuarine water microbial communities from San Francisco Bay, California, United States - C33_649D | ecosystem: Environmental > Aquatic > Marine > Unclassified | place: USA: California...
AAACAATCCTTTTGATGTTAAAAACTACAAGAGTCAATTGCCTACAAAACCAGGCGAAAAGGCTGGTTTTGATTCCAAAAAAATCTCTACAGGTACTGTTTATTCTAGAAAGCCTGTTAAAGATGAGCCAATGAAAAAAGAAGAAGTTGAACAGATTGATGAGTTGAAAAAAACAACAGTTAAATCATATCTCGCAAAAAAGATGGCGAGTTTGCCCGGCAAAGATCCGAAAAAAGATCAAAAAGATATGATGAAAGCGCATCATCGTGTAACTGGTGTTAAACCAACATCGGAAGAAGTTGAACAGGTTGATGAGCGTACTTTAACCAAAGGCGAAACCAAAGAAAAAGAGCGCATCGTTAAAGGCATGAAAAAATCTTTCAAAGGGTTCAAACAGCGTTACGGTGAAAAAGCAAAATCAGTAATGTATGCTACTGCTACAAAGGCAGCTAAAAATGAAGAAGTTGTAACAGAAGCAAAAAGACCAGAAAGTGACACAGTGCCTTTTCTCACAAACGGTGATAGTAAACCCTTAGCTCATGCAAAAGATTTGGCCAAAAAATCTCTAAAAAGATTAAAAAGTGAAATGATGGGAAAAGCAGGAACTTCTGAATAAGGTATTTTCATGAAAAAGTCAGAACTAATCAAGACAATATTGAAAGATCGTAAGCCAACATTTGGCACCGATCCAAATGATCCTTGGTCAGCAAAAGCAAATATTACGGAAGATGCTTATTTAAACAAATATCTGAAATCAAGAGGCATCAACCCTGAATTTGCAACAAAAGATCAAAAAGTTGCACATTCAAAAACTGGTGAATTTAAAAAATGGAAAAATGATCATTTATCTGATGTATCCATTAAAACAGAAGCGTATGTTGATAAAAGAGATGTTGTTACATTTGATATTCCATTCTTAATTCGTGTTTTAGAATATTCCCGTGAAGATGCAAAGACGGATATGGATTTGCACAATGTTGTGACAAAGTTAATACAAATTCGTAATAAGGGTGTCTTGACAATGAAAGACTATTCTTTCGTCACTAGATTAAAAGAACATTTTGAAATTACTGATATTATAACAGAACAAGAAATAAAAAATCCTGTTAAAAAAGATTGGGAAAAATACGCTCAAAATCGTTCTGAAATTTGGAGAAGAAAGAGATTAAAGATTGATGAACTTGATGTAAGCACGTTAAAAAGTTATGCAACCAAAGCAAGAGCCGATGCAGAAAAATTAAGTAAACAAGGTGATGCAGCATCTAAACGTTCTTCTACAAAGTCTATGCAAACTGCACTTGATAAGTTTAGAAAAGCAACAAAACGAAATATGGGTGCTGCGAGCGCAGAATCTAAAGCAAGAGTAAAAGAAGAAGTTGAACAAGTTGATGAAGATTTACGCAAATGGTTTAGCAAATCTCATCCAGAAGGTGGTTGGAAAAGAATTAATAGCAAAGGTGAAGCCATAGGTCCTTGTGCTAGAGAACCCGGTGAACCAAAACCTAAATGTATGTCTAATGAGAAACGTGCCAAATTAAGTAAGAGTGAACGAGCTTCTGCCGTTGCTGCAAAACGCAAACATGATCCAGTTGCAGATCGTTCTGGTAAGGGTGGTAAACCGGTTAATGTATCCAATTTTGGCAAAGGTAAATTGGGTGAAGAAGTTGATCAACTAGATGAAAAGAATAAACCCACCAATCCATCACTTTGGTCAAGAGCAAAATCTATGGCTCGTTCTAAGTTTGATGTTTATCCATCAGCATATGCAAATGGTTGGGCATCAAAATGGTATAAGTCTAAAGGTGGTGGTTGGAAGTCTGTAAAAGAAGATAAATTTCAAGATCCTTATGCAGCCACACAAACTGTTGGTTCAGAAGTAGATACTGATGTTTTACCAACAAGAAAACGTGAAATGACTAAATCTGCGAGAATGATCAAGTCAATTTACAAAAAAAAGAGAGTCAAAGAAGAATTATACGACCACGAAAAAGAAAATAAAGGCGGAAAATATGGTGAAAAATCAGACGCAGCTTTTGTTTTAAGGGGTGGCAAAACAATGACGGGAACAAATCGAGATACAATAGAAATTGATCCGATGATGAAACCTAGACCAGGGAAACCTGATCCTTTAAAAAGATAAATATAAACATAACCCTCGGTTAAAAGGAGAATAAAAATGTCGTCTTGGGGAAATAATGACAATGCAGCTAACGCGCCTTATTGGGCCGTTAACTCAACAATAGTAAATGCTGCCGATGCAAAATCTGTAGCTGCAGCGCCTACAGCAGCCAACGTAGCATTACTTTATGGTAATACAACAGCTGATGTTTATACAACTGGAGAAACGATTGGTCTTTTTGGTGTTGATGCACAAGAAGCTGATGTTGCCGGTAATGGTACTGTTCACACTGGCTGGGTATTAAAAACCACAGGTTCAGGCGGCCGGGCTGGTCGAGTTCAACAAGAAGTTCTCGTAGCTCTTTCAGAAATGAAAGGACCAGATGGTGATGCTCAACAATATGCAAATGTGTCAATTACACTGGCTAGTCCATCCAATGCTACAGTTTTTGCAAGTGCTTCTAATGCTAATTCCGCCACATTTACTGTTGGCACAACATTAACTGGAAATACATCTGCAACATTATCTTATCAATGGCAGGTCAACAGCAACACAGGTGCTTTGGGTTGGACAAATGTTGCAAACAGCACACCAACCAACACAGGTTACCTTGGTGAAACAACAGAAACACTGCTTGTTTATCCAAAAACAGCCGCAGCAAACCAATATGTGGTTCGTGCCATCGTTACAGCCGCAGATCAAGGTGTTTCTGCAACATCTTCAAATGCAACAGTAACAATCATTACACCTTAATAGAACTGGGGGTGGCGTAAGCCATCCCCTTTTTTCGATAAATGTTTGATGATTTGAATGAAAATAATTTTTTAATGTATGCAATGAAGTGTTATACATCACCGCAATACATTGTTTCTGAGTTTGAAGGAGATATCAAACGAACTAAGTATTTGAAAAGACTTTTTAGAAGATATAAAGTAACAAAATTACTAAAAGAACGCTTGATATTAAATCACATCATATTATTAAACAATGTTTTTGGACCAGAAGCAACATCTAGAATATTGTTTTATAAAATAGATGAAAAAGATTATGATATATTAAAAACTTTTCTTTGTTATCTAGATATAATGCCGGATTTTATTTACGGCATAAATGGAAAAAACATTTCAACAGCTGAAATACCTTTAGATTTAAAGGCTGCAGAAATATTAAGGAACATATGAAAAATTTTAAAGATTTTTTAAATGAAAGATGTTGGCCAGGCCACCGGCCAGTTCCAGGCAAAAGGCCTTATTCAAAAGGTAGTTGTGTCAAAGAAGATGGAATGTCTGCTGCACCAGCAAATGTTGTTTCAAGTGGAGCAGTAGCTGGTTCTGGAGGTCTTGGTGGTGAACCAGGAGTTAAACCAAAAAGTAAAAAAACTTCAATTATGATGAATATGTTTAAACGCAAATTACCGAAGGTGTAAAATGTGGATACTACAATGGTTGCCTGACTGGATTTTCTACGCAATTCTCACACTAGGCATACTAGGGTTTATCGTCACCTATTTGCTTAAGTTCATACCAATTCCTGGTTTATACATGTATAAGACACCTATACAGGTTGTGTCTTTAATTTTTATTGTTGTTGGTGTTTATATGTCTGGTTCAATTGCGAACGAACATGCATGGCAAGCAAGAGTAAAAGAATTGGAAGTAAAACTTGCAGCAGCAGAAGCCGAAGGTGCAAAAGAGTCTGTAAAAGTTGTTGAAAAGGTTGTCACTCAACAAAAAGTAATAAAAGAAAAAGGTCAAGAAGTAATTAAGTATGTTGATCGTGAAGTTGTAAAATATGATACTAAGTTTTTACCCGGTGGTGAGTGCGAGATACCAAAAGAATTTTTAAAAGCGATTAACGAAGCAGCCAAAGCGCCTGAGGGTGGAGTTTGGGGTCTGGAGAAAAAGAAATGAAATATCTTGTTGTCTTGATTGCATTCTTTCTAACAGGTTGTGCTACCGTTTCTGTTCCAGTTAAAGCAAAGTTTCCTATTATGCCAGACACTTTACTTGTTAAATGCCCACAATTAGAACAAACAAAAGAAGACGCAAAATTAAGTGATATAAGTAAAGTTATTGCAAGTAATTATACAACATACTATGAGTGTGCTGTGAAGCATGATGCGATTGTTGAATGGTACAAAATTCAAAAAACGATTTATGAAAGCGTAAAATAATGGAACTCACAAAAGATCAACTTAAAAAATTGTTACCAAAAAATCCTTATATTGATCAGTGGCATAATGCATTATCTCAATTACTTCCTGATTATGAAATAAACACACCACAAAGAATTGCCGCATTTATTGCACAATGCGCTCATGAATCAGGAAATTTCACGTTGTTGCAAGAAAATCTTAACTACAGACCGGCCACACTTAGAAAGATATTTCCAAAATATTTTCCAACAGACGAATTAGCAAATCAATATTGTAACCGTCCAAACAAACAAGAGGCGATTGCAAATAAGGTTTACGCAAGTCGTATGGGTAATGGTGATGAATCATCAGGTGATGGTTATCGTTACCGTGGCCGAGGACTTATTCAATTGACTGGTAAAGATAACTACACATTTTTTGCTGGTTCTCTTGGCATTACTGTTGAAGAAGCCGCAGAATATACTCAGACATTTGAGGGTGCTGCACAGTCAGCTTGTTGGTTTTGGGAAACGAATAAACTAAATCAATGGGCTGACAAAGGTGACATTGTAACATTAACAAAGCGTATCAATGGTGGCACCATTGGTCTTGAAGATCGTATTAAACATTATGAACACGCATTACATGTTCTAGGAGTTTAATATGGTCAATGATAGAAAGTTATTTTTATCGTTATTGGTGCTGATAGCTTTGCCTGTAGGTCTTGCATTTTTTGGCAGTGATAGGTTTCGTTACCCCTGTCAAAACCCAGAAAATTGGGAAAAAAATATATGTAAATTCCCAACATGTGATGTAACAAGAACTTGTCCAGAACATGTTTTTAAAGGCCAACGTGATCCAAGATTAGGACCACCACCAACTAGAACAGAAGGAACAATGCAGAACACACCAACTGCACCGAATTGTCCTGCACCAGCACAAGGAGCGAATTGTGGAAAATAATACATTCATTTATACAGAAGAACAGTTGATGGCTAGATTGAAATTCTTCATTGGTGTTTGTCTTGCACTTACACTAACGGGAATTGTTTTTGTTGTTTTATATTCTCTAATTTTCGTTACACAACCACTCAATGCCATTTCACCAATTGATCAAAAGTTTTTTGAATTAATTGTGCCTATTGCAACATTCTTGACTGGTACTCTATCTGGTATCATGTTGGCCGGTGCTAAGAAGGAAGACCAAGAAGCAATGCTTGCTGCGAACAAACAAGCACAGGAAAACTTTGCTGAAACAAAGAAAGCAATGACTGCTCCACCAAAAAAGGAACCAGCATTTGATTTTTCTTTACCTGGCGTTCCTATGGGTGGTGGTAATGCACCTGCACCGGCACAAGAATTGACACCATTAATCATAAATGGTTTTGGTGGTAAACCAGCACCATTACAACCACCACAACCATTACTATGATATATGGATTATTAAACGATAGTCACAATGGCACACTAAGTAGCAAGAGAGTTGTTACATTTCTTGCTTTCTTATTGTGTGGTGTTGCTTTTATTGCAAATTTGTTCTGGGGTTTTGAAGTGAAACAATTCATGTTTGATAGCATGATATATCTAACAATGGTCGGGCTTGGTGTCACAGCATCTGAAAAATTTGCACCAATAAATAAAGAAACAAAAAAGGGGATACTATGAAAAAAATTATTCTATCACTATTCATTTCAGCAGCATCACTTGGTCTGACAACTTCAGTCTATGCAGAAGCAAAAGAGACCAAAAAAGTTTGTGTTGATGTAAAAGACAAAGAAGGTAAACCCGTTAAAGATGCAAAAACAGGTAAAGTGAAACAGAACTGTAAAGAAATGATAGTTCACAAGAAACTTGAAGGCACGAAAGTTCCGGAGAAAAAATAAATGGCATCAACCGTAGAAAGAATCGGTATTGTTGAAACAAAAGTTGAGAATCTAAACGAAAAGTTAGATGAACTCAAGACTGATGTTAAAGACGTACATGAATGTTTGGACAGAACAAGAGATGATCTAACATCAAAACTTGACGAGATGTACCAGGCTTCGTGTACACAACATGCCGAACTGGCAAAGAAAATTAATGGATTAGAAAAAGTGAGAGAAAAAATAACTTGGACAGTTGCTGGTGCTGTGGCTTTTGGTGGAATACTTATTGGGCACTTGGATAAAGTTGTTGCTTTCCTAAACTAAAGACTTTATAATACACCATAAAGTCTTTTTTCTTTTTTGTTATGACCGTTTTTATTGATCGTTCTTTCCTGTTACAAATTTCACCCAAACTTAAAAAGTTCTCTCAGAAAAAAGAGGACCTGTATAATTTTAGGTGTCCATTTTGTGGCGACTCTCAAAAAAATAAACACAAAGCTCGCGGTTATGTTTATCGCAAAAAGAATGGCTATTTTTATACATGCCACAATTGTGGACTATCCACAACATTTTATAATTTATTGGAAAATGTTGATTCCAATCTACTTAAAGAATACACATTAGAAAGATATAAAAATGAATCTGGCAACAATAATATACCACAACCAGATTTCAAAGAGTTTCAAACAGAAACACCAAAATTTAAAAAGAAATTGGATATACCATCTATAGAATCTTTGCCAGATGGCCATTTTGCAAAAAATTATGTTTTATCAAGAAAGATACCAAAAGAATTTCTTTCTGAATTGTATTTTGCTGAGGATTTTAAAATTTTTATTGATAGTTTAGGAATACAAAAAGAAGGTCTCAAAGAAAATGATCCTAGATTAGTTATACCATTCTATAATGAAAACAAAGAACTCATTTGTTTACAAGGAAGGTCTTTGGGTGAATCTAAGCTTAGATATATAACTGTCAAAGCAACAGAGGATGATTACAAAATTTTTGGTCTTGATAGAGTCAATAAAGAAGAAATGATCTGTGTCGTAGAAGGACCCATAGATTCTCTGTTTTTAAAAAATGCATTGGCCACGGCCGATTCCAATCTATCCTCGATAGAGAAATTGTTTGACAAAACAAAAGTAACACTAGTATTTGATAATGAACCAAGAAATAAAGATATATGCAACATAATGGAAAAAGCAATTGAAAATCATTTTAATGTTGTAATATGGCCAGAAATGATGGAAGAATATAAAGATTTAAATGAAATGATTCTTGGTGGTTTTTCACCGGACGAAATACAAGATATCATAAGTAAAAGTACATTTGTTAATTTAAGAGCAAAAATGGAGTTTATATCATGGAAAAAAGTATGAAGGTAAAGTTGGTTAATTATTCTAATTCGGGTGACGGTAAAAGTTTATTAGAACAAATTGCATACATTGCAAGAGTATCAAATCCAGGAAACCAAGATAATGATGCAACAGCAGAAAAATTAGTTCGTTATTTGATTAAACATAAACACTGGTCACCACTCGAAATGGTGAATGTGTGTTTAGAAATCAACACCACAAGAGATATTGCTAGGCAAATTTTGAGGCATCGTTCTTTTTCCTTTCAAGAATTTAGTCAAAGATATGCTGTCGCTGATTTAGGGTGGGAGTATAAAGAAGCAAGAATGCAAGATTTTAAAAATAGACAGAATAGTGTGAATCTTGATATGTCAAATGATGATGATAGACGAATTTCGTGGATGTGGTCCGCGTTACAAGAAAAAGTTGTACACTCGGCAATGGATACTTACAAATGGGCTATTGAAAATGGAATAGCAAAGGAGCAAGCTAGATCTGTATTACCTGAAGGCATTACACTTTCTAGAATGTATATGAACGGAACTTTAAGATCATGGGTACACTATATACAACTCCGAAGTGCAAACGGAACTCAAAAAGAACATCAAGAAATTGCAATTGCATGTAGTGAAGCAATTAAACCAATTTTTCCTATGATAGAGGAGTTTGCAAATGAATACAAAGAATGATGTTAAAACTTTTATGAACGCATGTGATCAAAAAGAAACAAATTTTGGAACACAAGCCGAATTATATGTTGATTTAATTATTGAAGAATTTAAAGAATTGATGCAGGCTTATGGAAATCGTGACATTGTTGAAATAGCAGATGCATGTGCAGATTTGAGATGGGTGATTGAGGGTCTAGAACACACACTAGATATACCTCAACAAAAAGTTTGGAATGAAGTTGCAAGAAGCAATCTTGCAAAAATTTCTTCAGATGGAAAAGTGCATAAACGAAGTGATGGAAAAGTATTGAAACCTGATGGTTGGACACCACCAAATATCAAAGACATTATAAAAAAATAATAGGAAAAAATATGGAATATATGGGCATTAAAATTGATTTGGAAAGAGACAAATTATTTGATGAACTTGGAATCAGACGTTTAAAAGAATCTTATATGAAAGAGGAAGAAAATTCTCCTCAAGAAAGATTTGCATTTGTTTCTGCAAAGTTTGGTTCAAATCCGGAACACGCACAAAGATTGTATGAGTATTCTTCTAAACATTGGCTGTCATACTCCACACCAATACTTTCATTTGGGCGTTCAAAGAAAGGTATGCCCATATCTTGTTTTTTAAACTATATTGAAGATACTGCGGAGGGTCTAGTTGATAATCTATCTGAAACTAATTGGCTTAGTATGTTGGGTGGCGGTGTCGGTATCGGTTTTGGTATCAGGTCTTCTGATGACAAATCAACTGGTGTCATGCCGCACCTCAAAATTTATGATGCGTCCTCATTGGCTTACCGACAAGGTCGTACTCGCCGAGGCAGTTACGCTGCTTATCTTGACATATCTCATCCTGATCTTATCCCTTTTCTAGAAATGCGTAAACCAACAGGTGATCCAAATGTGCGATGTTTAAATCTACATCACGGCATTAACATCACCGATGACTTTATGCAAATCATTGAAAAGTGCATGATTGATCCCAATGCATCTGATGATTGGGAACTGAAAGATCCACACACAGGCGAAGTGCGTGAGGTTGTTTCTGCTAAACATCTTTGGCAACAAATTCTAGAACTGCGTATGCATACAGGTGAGCCATACATTCACTTTATTGATACAAGTAACAAACACTTGCCACAATTTCTAAAAGATAAAGGATTGAAAGTACATCAATCAAATCTTTGTTCTGAAATTATTCTTCCTACGAATGAAGAACGTACTGCGGTGTGTTGCCTGTCTTCTCTCAACTTGGAGTATTATGATGATTGGAAAAATGACGGACTTTTTCTTCGGGACGTTGCTGAGATGCTTGATAACGTTCTACAGTATTTCATTGATAATGCTCCTGATAGCATATCACGCGCAAGATATTCTGCTTCTATGGAACGCTCTATTGGTGTTGGTGCCCTCGGCTTCCATGCATTACTACAAAAGAAAAACGTTGCATTCGAAGGTGTGATGGCAAAAGTTTTAAACAATCAAATATTCAAACATATTAGAGGTAAATTGGATGAAGCGAATATTCAACTCGGTTTGGAACGTGGTGAAGCACCCGATGCTAAGGGTAGTGGGCAGCGTTTTAGTCATCTTATGGCTATCGCTCCAAATGCTTCTTCGTCTATCATTATGGGAAATACTAGCCCTAGTATTGAGCCTTATCGTGCTAATGCTTACCGTCAGGACACTCTATCGGGCTCATTTTTAAATAAGAATCGTTGGCTTGATAAAGTAATTAGAGAACATTTATCTTTAGAAGAAGGTATGGATTCTGGAAAATATTCAGATATATGGTCTTCAATTATTGCTAATGATGGTTCTGTACAACACCTTGAATGGATGGACGAAAACACGAAAGAAGTTTTTAAGACTTCAATGGAAATTGACCAACGTTGGATTATTGAACACGCTGCGGATCGTCAACAGTACATTGACCAAGCACAATCGTTGAATGTATTCTTTAGACCAGATTCTCATATCAAATATATACATGCTATTCACTTCATGGCGTGGAAAAAAGGATTGAAGACACTGTATTACTGCCGTTCAGAAAAGTTGGCCAAGGCCGATAAAGTTTCCAAAAAAATTGAACGCAAAGTAATTGAAGAAATTGATATGTCACAAATTGCTCAGGGTAACGATTGTATTGCTTGTGAGGGTTAAATGGCATATTCAGATAAAGTATTAGATCATTATGAAAGTCCAAGAAATGTTGGTTCGTTTGATAAAAACGAAAACGACATAGGAACCGGCATGGTCGGCGCGCCGGCTTGTGGTGATGTAATGAAATTACAAATAAAGGTGGATAAAGATGGCATTATTAGAGATGCTCGTTTCAAGACATATGGATGCGGTTCCGCAATCGCTTCTAGTTCACTCATTACAGAGTGGGTTAAGGGAAAATCTTTGGATGAAGCCGAATCGATTAAAAATAGTGAAATTGCTAAAGAACTTGCTTTGCCGCCGGTAAAAATACATTGTTCGATACTAGCAGAAGATGCAATTAAAGCAGCAATAAAGGATTACAAAAATAAAAATGATATCAATAACAGAACCGGCACAAATTAAAATATTAGATATTTTATCTGAAGAAAACAATTCAAAATTAAAAGTCAGAGCATTTGTTCAAGGTGGCGGATGTTCAGGATTTCAATATGGTTTTACTTTAGATGAAGAAATGAACGAAGATGATTTTGAAATCAACGGAATATTAATAGATGCTATGAGTATGCAATATCTTTCTGGTGCTACAATTGATTACAAAGATGACATAGATGGCAGTCAATTTGTTATTCAAAATCCTAATGCCACTTCTACTTGTGGATGTGGTTCCAGCTTTGCAATATGATAAGTCTAACAGAAAATGCTGCTGAAAAAATAAAAGAACACCTAAACCGTAGAGGTAAAGGTTTAGGAATTCGTATTGGTGTCAAAACAACAGGGTGTTCTGGTCTTGCTTATGTTTTAGAATATGTAGATATAAAACCCGTTACAAGAGATCAATTTGTATATGAAAGTAATGGAGTAAATGTTTGGGTTGATGGCAGAAGTACACCTTATGTAAATGGTTTATTGATTAATTGGAAAAAAAATGGACTTAATGAGGGTTTTGAATTCATTAATCCAAATGAAAGAGATAGATGTGGTTGTGGAGAAAGCTTCAGAATTTAAAGAATAACAAATGGCATTTTTAATCGCAAATTTACCTGTTGTAAAATGCTTTGTTCGCAAAGAATATTTGTATGACTTTGAAAAAGGATTTGATGAACTGGAGCCTTGCTGGTGGGTCAGTATTAAATCACTGAGAGGTCAAGCATTTCGTATTGAATCATATCTGAATCAGTATGGTGCATTGTATGATAAACTACCAATCAGTGCATACTGTTGGAAGCCAATTGAAGGTGAACCATTACCTCTTGATTATCTGCAATTGTGGGACAGTTTGAGTTATGATATTACAGTATTGAAGAAGGCACAACTTCAGTCAATGAAGTGTAAATTCAAATTGAAAGATGGTGGCTGGATGTATGGTGAATATATGTTCACAGTAGATTCGGCTCATCCGGATTTTAATGTTATTGATACTGGTTTCTCCGAAGATGTTGAAGACCACAAATCATATAATTTTATCAAATGTGATAATGGACAATTTGCTTGTCAACCTAACAACAGAATGATTGTGTTTGAGCCTTCTAGTAATCCGAGAGAATTAAAATATCCCGATTTCAAAGTTGCAACAAAGCGATGGTCTGTTGAAACAGAGTCTAAATGGGCATTAGGCGACACAGATACTTTCATGTATGAAAGAACAGAAAAGAAAACTTAATGCCAGAATTAATCTATTTACTCATTGCGACACACATTACAATATTATGCGTTACAATTTATTTACACCGAGGTCAGGCACACAGAGGGCTTGAATTTCATCCAATACTAGAACACTTCATGCGTTTCTGGCTTTGGTTGACAACAGGCATGGTAACTAAACAATGGGTCGCCACGCACCGTAAACATCATAGATTCAGTGACAAAGAAGGAGACCCACATAGCCCTCATGTTTTCGGTATCTGGAAAGTATTATTCAAAGGAGCTTTACTCTATAATGACGCATCAAAAGATAAAGATATGGTTAATACATATGGTAGTGGCACTCCTTCTGATTGGCTGGAGTGCAACATATACAGTCCTCACTCCAGACTTGGCGTTAGCATTCTCCTTTTGTTCAACATCTGGTTATTCGGTTGGGTGGGTGCCTTAATATGGCTAATACAAATGCTTTGGATTCCATTTTGGGCTGCTGGTGTTGTGAATGGTGTCGGCCATTGGTTTGGTTATCGTAATGGTGAAACAAAAGATAAGAGTTGCAATATCAGCCCAATTGGTGTTATAATCGGTGGAGAAGAACTACATAATAATCATCATTTAGAACCTGCAAATCCAAAAATGAGCAGGCGTTGGTTTGAATTTGATATTGGTTGGTTATACATAAAGTTTTTTAGTTTAATAGGCTTAATCAAAAACAAACAGGAAAAAATATGAAAAAACTCCTCGCAATATTCTTGGTTTTTTTATGTGTCAAGAGTTTTGCTGAGGTAAAACTTAATTTAGAAATAACTTGTGTTACATCAGATGAACTTTTTGTGATATTAAAAGAATATGAAGAAGTGCCATTTTCAATAGGGCAAACTTTGAGAGATAATCAATCAGATGAAAATGCAACCATGTTTTTCGTAAATCCAAATACATTAACTTGGACTATGGTTGAAAAATTAAAATTAAACAATTCAATAATGTATTGCGTTTTAGCAGCAGGTTCTAAATATCAAATTATATTTAAAAGAGGAAGAGGAAGTTAAGACATGAAAAAACTATTACTAACATTACTGTTTGTTCCTTTAATTGCATTTGCTCAAAAAGAAAAGGCCGGTGTCACATACGATGTACTACTCACAAGAGTCATCGATGGCGACACCGTAGCCTTTCAAGCCAATTGGTTGCCAGACCCTCTTAAAAAAGAGTTGTCAGTCAGAGTCTTTGGCGTTGATACTCCAGAAAAAGGACATAGAGCAAAATGTCCCCAAGAAGATGCTAGAGGGCAAGCAGCAACAGCATTCACTAAAGATGCGATTAATAAGGCTCAAAAACGACAAATCATACTCATGGATTGGGACAAATATGGTGGTCGTGTATTGGGAGATGTATTACTAGATGGCAAAAGCTTACGAGCAATGCTGATTACTAACGGTTTCGCAAGAGAGTACTATGGTGAAGCCAAAACTTCATGGTGTTAATATGAAAAAGATTTTAAGATTTACTGCTTCATGGTGTCAACCATGTAAAACAATGACAGCGATGTTGGAAGAAATTAAACCAAATATTTATTTTGAAGTTGTTGATGTGGATGTTCATCCAGATGTTGCAATGGAATTTGGTATTCGTTCGGTACCAACACTAATAATGATGGATGAAACAATAGAGATGAAAAGACTTACTGGAATCAAAACGAAAGAACAACTAACGGAGTGGCTTGAAGATGCTTAAGAAAACACAATTCAAATTAACGGATGAGAGAAGTAATTTCAAACCATTCAATTATCCGTGGGCATATGATGCGTGGCTAAAGCATGAACAAAGCCATTGGTTGCACACAGAAGTTCCAATGTCGGAGGACGTTAAAGATTGGAAAAAACATTTATCGGTTGAAGAAAAACAATTTTTAACACACATCTTTCGTTTCTTTACTCAAGGTGATATTGATGTTGCTGGTGGTTATGTTAAAAACTATTTACCACATTTTCCACAACCTGAAGTTCGTATGATGTTGGCTGGTTTTGCTGCCAGAGAAGCATTACATGTCGCCGCATATTCACATCTGATTGAAACTCTTGGTCTACCTGAGACAACATACAATCAATTCTTAGAATACGAAGAAATGAGAGCCAAACACGATTATGTCACCGACATTTCATCTAAGAATGGCACGATTGAATCGACAGCAACACACATTGCCGTATTCTCAGCATTCACCGAAGGTATGCAGTTGTTCTCATCATTCATCATGTTATTGAATTTTCCAAGGCATGGTAAGATGAAGGGTATGGGTCAGATTGTTACTTGGTCTATTGTTGATGAAACGATGCACGCCGAGTCTATGATTAAATTATTCAGAACATACATAGAAGAAAACAAAGAGATTTGGAACGACGAACTCAAGGGAAAAATTTATGTAATTGCTGAAAAGATGGTTCAGCTTGAGGATAAATTTATTGACCTTGCTTTCTCCATGGGAGCTATGCCTGGCCTTTCTAGTGATGATGTTAAACATTACATCCGTTATATTGCTGATCGTCGCCTTATTTCTTTGGGTTTAAAAGGTATCTTTAAAGTTAAAAAGAATCCATTGCCTTGGGTTGAAGAAATGATTAATGCACCCACGCACACAAATTTCTTTGAAAACAGAGCAACAGATTATGCTAAAGGTGCAACAAAAGGAACTTGGGATGAAGTATGGGCTTAAAGGAGTAAAAAATGAAAAATAAAATAATTACAGCAGAATGTGATAGCTGTGAATCGAGTTATGATATTCAATATACTGAAGAATTAACTTCACAGGATTATCCAGAGTTTTGTCCTTTTTGCGGAGAAATTATAGAAGATATCACAGAACAAGAAGATAATGAAGATGACGATGATGACTGGCATGATGAGTGGACAAAGTAAATGGAAGATTGGATATACAATGGTCAAACTTTTTTGGATGAATCAATAGATGATAATTACGGTTTCGTTTATCTAATCACTAATTTAATAAACGATAAAAAATATATTGGCAAAAAGTTTTTCTATTCTTCAAAAACAAAACAAGTGAAGGGTAAGAAAAAAAAGTTTAAGATTTCAAGTGATTGGAAAGATTACTATGGTTCAAATGAAGAATTAAAGAAAGATGTTTTGTTACATGGTAAAAACAATTTTAAAAGAGAAATACTTTTTCTTTGCAAGTCAAAAGGTGAGTGTGCTTATCTAGAAGCAAAAGAACAATTTATTCACGGCGTCTTAGAATTTGAAGATTATTATAATACGTGGATAATGGTGAGAGTCAGAAAATCACACATCAAAGGTTTAATCAAATGAATTTAATAAATGCACTGGAAAAAATTAAAGACTTCGATGTTCTTTTTTTTCTCCCAAAAGGCGAAAATTCCTTAAAAATAGAATTGTGTGAATATACAAATCCTGGTGAACAAGTTGGTGGAAATCATATGGGAAAAGAGTATCACATAGTTCTATTTAAGTGTGATGATGAAGGAACATACGATCACGATTCATTTGATGCAATTCTTGCGGATCCAAAAACTTATGTGTCAATGTTAATTCCACAGGATTGGTATGGTTTTGTTGCAAGAAAAACAACAACATCATTGAGCTTTGTCAAAGAAACCATTGACAAGATCAAAGAAAATTGATACAATACTTTCCTTCTTTATCTAAGGTTTTATAATGATTCTCATTGATCTCAATCAGGTTCTATTGTCAGGTTTGATGGCACAAATTTCAAACCAAAAAGGTGTCGAATTGGAAGAAGGATTGATTCGCCATATGATTCTTAATATCCTAAGGACACACCTAAAAAATTTCCGAAATGAATATGGTGAAGTTGTGTTGTGTTGTGACAACAGAAAATATTGGAGAAAGGAATATTTTCCTTTTTACAAAGCGGGTAGGAAAAAAACAAGAGAAAAATCCGATCTAAATTGGCACCTTATATTTGATATGTTATCAAAATTCAAACAAGAACTGAAAGATTACTTTCCTTACAAAGTAATTGATGTTGAGGGTGCTGAAGCTGATGATATCATTGGCACATTAGTACCACAAAAAATTATGCATGAAAACATACTTATAATTTCTAGTGATGGTGATTTTCTTCAATTGCAACAGTGGAACAATAAAAGTAAATATCAAGTTAAACAATATAATCCAGCACAAAAGAAATTAATTTTTTCCGAAAATCCATTGATGGAATTAAAAGAAAAAATTATTAAGGGTGATAAAGGTGATGGCATACCCAATATATTATCTTCTTCGGATTGTTTTGTTAGAGATGTTAGACAAGCCACAATCTCAAAACAAAAACTTTCAAAGTTAATGGAAAGCAATCACACATTGTGGGAAGATGAAACTGCAAAAATTGGTTTTTCAAGAAATAGTATTTTGATTGATCTAAACAATATACCAGTTGATATTAAAGAGAAAATCATAAATACTTATGAGGAAACAAAACCAGCTTCTAAGAAAAATATTCTAGATTATTTTATTGCAAACAAGTTAAAAAACTTAATGGATGTTATTGAGGAATTCTAATGAAATCTATGTATGAAATTTTTGATGATTTTGAGTCAGCAAAAAATAAAAAAGAAAAAATGCAAGTGATAGAAAAAAATCTATCACAAACTCTAGTTGATATTTTAAAGTTAACCTATCATCCAAATTTTAAATGGAAAATAAAAGAACTTCCAGAAAACTATAAAGTACCAAATGATATTTTACCAGGTATCACTTATGATAGTTTGAATGCACAAATCAGAAGGCTTTATCTTTTCTTAGAAGGAAATTCTACCGCCGAATCAATAAGTGATAAAAGACGCACAGAACTACTGATACAAATGTTAGAATCAATTGAACCCAGAGAAGCTGAAATAATACTAGGCATCTTTCAAAAAGACCTAGGTGTTAAGGGATTGGATTATAAATTTGTAAAAGAAGCTTTCCCAGATTTAATACCATGACATTAAAAGAAAAAATAGTTGTTGTGTGTGGAGAATTTGATCCTTTTACTCCAGATGATTTAACTTTCCTTAAAAAATGCAGAGAAAAATGTGATTGGTTGGTTGTTGGAATATATTCCGACATTTGGATGGCCACTAATAGAGGAGGTTTCACATTCAACTATGAATCCAGAAATGAATTATTAAAAAACATAAAATATGTAGATGAAATATTTCAATTTAATGATTCGGACGGAACAGTTTGTAATTTATTAAAAATAGTAAAAGTTTGTTATCCTAGAGCTTATATAACTTTTGTGTCCGAACAGGACATGCACAATATGCCCGAAACAAAAATTCGTGGAATTAATTTTGAAATATTAAAATAAGGAGATTTTTAAGTGTCAAAATATGTAGCTAAATTTCGTAAGAATAGGGACTACGATGAAGAATATAGTTTTTATGAAGAAAAAAAGAAAAAAACAGATTATTCAAAATATAGAAAAATGAAAAACTATCGTTATGAAGATTTGGATTATTATGGTGATGATTATGTGAACACAAAGAGAAAAAAAGAAAAAAGTGTTTACTAGCGTTGTTGAAAAACAACAATAAACTTGACTGGTGTTGGATTTTGAAGTATAATACAAAAATACTTCGGAATGAAAAATGATTATTTACACCAGATTACAAAAATCAAAATCAAAACGCAAGCCCAAAGCTGTGCGTGAACAATATGAGCAATGGTTGGCGTCACATCAGCCAATAAAAAAAATAAAAGCTGTAAAAAATGAAAAATTAGTTTACAGTTTAACGGCACCTGCCGGCCGCGAGCCGGTTTACATTCCTTCACTCAATAGTGGTGTCGGAAACACAGCCAAAGCAAATCCTAAAGTTTATACAGGCGAAAAAATGTTGGGCATCGCTACGATGCACAAATCCAACGCTGTTCCTGTTTTTAATAGTGAAGAAGCAGTACAAATTTCGAGCATGAGGCGATAAAATGAAGAAAAAAATGACAATTGTTGTAAAAAAACAACGACCGGTGTGCAGAACTCCAATCAAGCCTGTACAAAAACATAAAAATGACGTAAAATTTAATCGTAAACAAAAACATACGATGAATTTGTCATGTTTTTTAATCAAGGAAGCATAAAATGTCACAAAAATATGAATTTGATGAGTTGGATCAAGCAGTCCGAGAGTGGGCCGTCATGTCACAATGGGAAAAAGATCAAGAATGGTATGAAAATTTGCAAAAACAAAGTTGGCCAGCTCAAATTTTTGATACTGATGATGGTTCCGGTGATGGAATTCTACAATTTCCCGATGAATTGATTAGATTGAAGGGCTGGAAAGAAGGAACTGTTTTGAATATGATGGTTGAAGAAGGTCCAACAGGAAATATTTTAATTATTACGGAGAAAAATTGAAATGGAATTGGTTGAATCAAAATCTTTGCTTGCAAAATTGATGGCCACTGAAAATTTGATCATTGAACAAAGAAATGTAAGGACTGCCGCATTTGATGTGAAAAATAGGATTCTTGTGGTTCCTATTTTAGATAAAAATCTTTCTTCTGAAATTTATGATCTTTTTATGGGCCATGAAGTTGGTCATGCTCTTTATACACCAGAAGCCGGTTTGATTCGTGCTAGAGATTCAGGAATCAATTTGATGGTGGCAAATATAGTTGAAGATTCACGAATTGAAAGAAAAATCAAGTACAAATATCCTGGTCTGAAGCGATCTTTTGTCAAAGCTTATAAAGAGCTTTTGAATAAAGATTTCTTTGGCACAAAAGATGTGAATATCAACAAAATGAATTTACTTGACCGCATCAATTTACATTGTAAAGGTGGTGCAAGTCTGAATATTCTTTTTTCTGAAGAAGAAAAAAATATTGTTGAAATGGTTGAAAATACTGAAACATATGATGATGTTATTGATGTTTCAAAAAAAATCATGGATTTTATAAAACAAAAAAATGAAGAACGAAAAAAACAATTCAAAGAAGAATCAGACGAATATGATTTCGATGGAGATGGTGAATCGGATATTGAATTTGATGATGATTTTGATGAACAACAAAACGATTCATCTTCAAAAGAAGATGTAAGAAAAAATTCTAAAGACGACTTGATGGATGATACATCAAGTGAATCGGAAACAGATAAAACAAAAAATGTTTTTGATGATACAAAAATGGATGAAAGAGAATTTCGTTCTTTTACTGAAGAATCTTTCTCACAAAATCAAACAAAACTTTTTGATGAAAAATCTAGAGGTTATAACTATATCAATGTTCCTGATTTTGACATGAAAAGTATTTTTGATTACAAAAAAGTATGGAAACAATACAAAGAATCAAATTATGAAATTGATAAGACACTATACAAAAAAGTCCGTAATGAAGGAAACAAAGTAGTTTCATATCTTGTCAAAGAGTTTGAAATGAAGAAGAATGCGGATCAATTGAAGCGAGCAACAACAGCCAAAACTGGAGAATTGGATGTAAACAAGTTGTTCTCTTATCAATTCAGTGAAGATATCTTCAAAAAACTTAGTATTATTCCTGGTGGCAAATCACATGGTCTGGTCATATTTCTTGATTGGTCTGGCTCTATGCATGAACATTTGGGTAACACCATCAAGCAATTGATTAATCTAACTTTCTTTTGCAAGAAGGTAAACATTCCTTTTGAAGTATATTGTATCAAAGAAGCTGTCGGCAATTCTATTAAATTCTCTTTGAAAGAGGGTGATTTGGCTTGCGGCGGTTTGGAACTGATGAATATCATTTCTAGCCGAATGAATGCAGCGGAATTCAATTATGCTTGCTCTGCATTGATTAACATGTCAGTAAACAATGGTTACAGGATTTACAATCGATTCATTCCAGATTGGATGCAATTGCATGGCACGCCGTTAAATGAAGCTATTGTTTGTGCAATGAAAATTGTTCCTGAGTTTCAAAAGAAAAACAAATTGCAAATTGTCAATACAGTATTTTTGACAGATGGTGAGGGGCATACAATATACAATAAAATTGGTGAAATCAGAAGTGTTACTGGTTCTTCAGAATTTATCGTTTTGCGGGATCCCGTAACAAAGAATCAAGAACAAATTCATATCAAAGAATATGCTGCAAAGCAAACAGATGCATTGATTCATTTGCTCCGTAAAAGAACCAATTCTAATGTGATGGGATTCTATATCATTAGTGGTCGTGATTTTAATCGTAAACTGAGTGTTTGGTTTAAAAACACCAACGACCATGAAGAAATTAAAACCGAATTTAAAAAGAATAAATTTAAGGTTCTAGAGAATACTGGTTATAACGAATATTATATTCTGCACAGTAACAGTATGGATACAGAAGAAGATTTGGAAATGAAAACGCCTGATAATCTAACCACAAGGAATCTGGTGTCTGCATTTACAAAATATGCTGGTGCTCGTGTTGCAAACCGAGTTGTGTTAAATCGTTTTATTCATTTGATTTCTTGATATGAAAATTGACAAACAAACAAAAGAGATTTTCTGTATTACACAGGAAGAGTGTGCTGAGGTGACACAAGCCATTTCTAAAATTTTTAGATTTGGCTTTGAATCAATGAATCCTCATACCAATAAAACAAACAAACAATCCTTAGAAGAAGAAGTTGGTGATCTTCTTGCCATGGTTGACATTCTTGTGGAGAAGTGTATAATCTCTGACAACAACCTAAACATTGCAAGAAACGCAAAGAAAGAAAAGCTCAAGAAGTGGTCGAGCATTGAGGTGTGATATGAATTCGTTATTCCATAGATTTATGAACAAGTTAGGTCGGTATCGATTGATACCTGATCGGAATACTGGTGAAGATTACATGCATCGGTATTATTTGTTTCTCAAGGACAGAGAAACATTTCCTTTTAATATTACTTTACATAAGATTTTAAAGTCTGATGAACCTGTGATGCATGACCATCCGTGGCCATATATCACCATCATACTCAAAGGTGGTTATTGGGAACACACACCAGTTTTCGATGCTGATGGAAAGATATTTGCTGAATACACTCACTGGCGAGGTCCTGGTTCAGTTATCAAACGATCCGCCAAAGAGTATCATTGGCTAGAACTGGACGAATCTGTTGGTCCAGCCACCACACTTTTCATTATGGGTCCCCAGCAGAAAGAATGGGGCTTTTTTAAGAACGGTTGGATTCCGTATCAAAAGTATCTTGGTAAAAAATGATTGATGAAGAAACCAAGAAACGCCTCATTTCGTATATGAAAGAGGCTCCAGACTTACCGCATTCGGAACACGAACCAGTCCGATTTGATTACTACATCAAACTGTATTACCACACCTACATTAAAAATGGAAACACCAACTCCACCAGTCAAGATAAAGAGGTACTATGACCTTCACATTAAATGGAAGCATGGGTTTCAATATCACAATTACATACCAGATCATGCACTCAAATCCACCAAAAGTTCATTGGAAAAATTAGAATGGTTTAAAGAAATGGAAATAACAGAGATTACAGAAGAAGAATACCACCGTAAACTTGACATAACATACGAATCTAACTCAAGCGCTTCCGGCACTTCCAAGAAAAAACGTAAGAAGAAAGAAGAATAATATGTTTGACGATATTGAGTTTAATATCAAAGAGTATCCAATTAAAGGCCAAATGGTTGTAGGCCAAATTGTTATCAAAGAAATTGACCTAGTCATGATACCTCTTGGTGTTGATATTAAAACACACATCAAAGAGAACCTACTGAAAAGACTGGTAAATCACATGCTCGAAAATAAACTTGCAGAATTTACAGTTACCGATGATCCTGTGGGTGTATCTAAATTATACCGTGTAAGATGCTTTGTGACACCAGATGAACAGGTGAGATTGATACGAAAGATATATGATTCGGAAAATTCAAAAACCCCTTAGAGGGGCTCCGAAAAAATTTTTATGGTAACTAAAGTATGGGAAATTTATTTGGAAGAATCATTCGAACTGTGGGTAGTTTTAAAATCACTAAGACTATGAATAAGAAAACGGGTAGAGTTAAGACAAAGATTACGAGAATGAAAGTAAAACCGAAAATTCGAAAATCCTCTCGGAGCCCCAGAAAATAAAAAATGGAAAAAAAGAGTTTGACCTGGTGGAGCTTTTTTAGCTAACGCCCTTCCTGGGGCCCCCACCATCCACCACCAACTGCTGCCTCCGCTTAGCCCACCAGACGGATGCTCAGCAAATGCGTGAAGCCCCAGCCATCCGCCATTTTATAAAATTTAGACTCAATTTCCGCCATGGTCTGGCCTTCCATCACCAAGTCCTCCACCGGAGTACTGGGATCCGCAGGATTACCCACGCAATATTCCAAG
>Ga0222713_10001966_pt1 | contig 22287 bp, 27 predicted proteins | sample C33_649DmetaG_FD_165061 | JGI IMG/M metagenome (GOLD analysis project Ga0222713, IMG submission 165061) | Estuarine water microbial communities from San Francisco Bay, California, United States - C33_649D | ecosystem: Environmental > Aquatic > Marine > Unclassified | place: USA: California...
AACCTCACGGTCATGGGAACGACGACTGTCGTAAATACTGAAAACCTTTCTATTAAGGATCCTATCATCGAATTAGCCAGAGATTCTGTTGGTACTGGCGACACGGGTATTTTGATGAAACGAGCAGTCAATGAAAGCAATGTGGCCATCTTCTATGACGAAGGAGTGGGCTTCAAAATTGCTCACACAATGTCTGGAGCCAATGGAACACAGATTGTGGTTGATACAGCCAACGCGTTGCCTATTAATTTATATGGCAACGTGACTGTGACGTCAAACCTCGAGGTTGGGACTGCGAACCTCTTCGTGGATACGACGACTGGCTTTGTTGGGGTGGGAACGGACAGTCCTGGATTTAGTCTGGACGTCCATGGGACCTCGAATGTCGGGGCTTTGACGGCAACCTCGGGGACCTTTTCGGGGGACCTCGCCGTTGGAACTGCAAATCTTCACGTGGACACGACGACTGGACGGGTGGGGGTGGGGACGACGAATCCACAGGGACTCCTTCACATATCCTCTGGAACATCTGGAGATGCCCATCTCATTCTCGAAGCTGACACGGATAATAATATTGAAAGTGATAATCCCAAAATCGTATTCAGACAGGATGGGGGTTTCTATACAGGTGAGCTAGGATTAGACAGTAACCGCATGGTTTTTCGTTCGAAATCAAGTGGCATCGACAATACAGGGTTCGTCTTTTACTCTAATGTTTTTCCCTCATTTCACTCAATTGCAAACGACATTAATGATCTCGAGAACACAGAGATTGAAGTCATGCGCATTAGGGGTGACGGCAACGTCGGCATCGGGACGACGAATCCAATCCACAAGTTGGACGTCCACGGCACCTCAAACGTTGGCGCCCTCACGGCGACCACTGGAACCTTTTCGGACGACTTCACGGCGACCACTGGAACCTTTTCGGGGGACCTCACGACACCCTATCTAACAGGTCATGGATACATAGCTGAGCGATACTATTCTTTCTGCCCAACGAATAATACATCCAAATACTTTTTAGGATGGACAGTAGAGGATAATTTTGAAATTGATATACGTGATACCGGTTGGAATCACGGACAACATATTAAAGTTTATTTCCGCCGTTCATGGGGAGTAGAACCGAAAGTTATCGTGTATGGACCAAGTAGTTCACAATACAATTTTTATTATACAGAAAAAAGTGATAGGTATTATTTATGGTTTAATGAAACATACGGAACTGGCCCAACTGGTACTGAAAATGCCGGTTATTATATTAAAATGCGTACATCTAGTAGCCAGATAAATACGACAGAACCTGGGGCATCTGAAACTTATGGCGGGACAGTCATAGGTGTTAATAATGCTACGTTGATACCAAGTTCAAGCTATATATTTAGTGCGAATTACAATGGCAACGTCGGCATAGGGACGGCGGATCCAAGTTATAAATTGCATGTGGATGGCACTATTTACTCAAGTGGTGATGTTATTATGTTTAGTGACGAACGAAAAAAGACGGACATAGAAACCATACCCAACGCCCTTGAAAAAGTTTTACAACTTCGTGGTGTCACATTTAATAAATTAGACGATGATAACCGTAGACACGCGGGTGTCATCGCCCAGGAGGTTGAAAAAGTACTTCCGGAAGTCGTATACACATCAGAAGATGGTACCAAGAGTGTCGCCTATGGAAACTTGGTTGGTCTCCTCATCGAAGCCATCAAGGAACTCACTGAGAAATGATCTGGTACCTTACAATTATTCATAAATTTTACCAAACCTAATGTCGGGTTTGGTAAAATCTAACCTATGGGAATGGTACAGTTGGATCAGTCGGTTCAGATGTTGTGATTTCGTCACGATCGTCATGGAAAAAAACCGAAGATGGTATCGCCGCCCATGATGTAGAACCCGGTGTTTTCCAGAGTGCCTGGTATCCATCTCCACCAGCCGTTTCCTGAAAACGATAAGAAAACCGATAATACCCTTGTTTGAGATACGCAGTATACTGATCTGTTCCATAAGGAACGAGATCGGCCGTAGCACCATGACCTCCATATGCATACGTGACGAGAGTATAATTGATATGCATATCACTCGCATCATCAGAGTTGGTTCCGAAAGTATACGTACCTGTGGTTGCTATATAGATGTACCCTATCCATATCACACCGTAATATTCACCAGCGTCTGCAATACGTGTATTAATATTACCAACTACAGTTGGTCCAGCTGTTCGAGTTGCACCATTAAACAAATTTGTTAAGGCTGCCTCAGTTAGTGGGTACGAGAGTACATTATGTGAATACGTACGCCTTATCAGCCCAGCTGAAAGCGTAATTCTAAAATCACTTATGTTCAATAATGTTTGATATGTGTTCCCGATATGTTGCCCGAGTCGACCGATACTTATAGGATAACCAGAACCTCCACTAATTCCATCAGTTCCCGAGTAGTAAATGGCATTCAGGAGTGACCCACTGAGTACTCCAGACGTGGGAACTCTCCCGTAATCGAAGTATTTCGCGGTTAGGTATGCTTCTACGGATAGGTACTCGGCAGATGTGAGCTCACGGTCGAATACGATGACTTCAGCACATGCCCAATCGGAACTGTCTAATGATACAAGCAGCCCATAATTAATTGTCAATTGGCCAGACGCACCATTGGAATACCCCGATGATGTTCTATCGGTTCCATTTGAACGGTACATGTTTCTCTGATCCGTGGACAGAACCCACTGGTTTCCATGTAAATCAGTCAGAGGTGTTAACCAACTGTTATGATAAGCAACACCCGATCGACTATCATAAAAACCTGATAACCAATTATTACCTAAACCATCGAATATACGCCCACGTGTAGGTGACCCAGTTGGATTATAATACCGCGTCACATGGAATAGGGTATAATTTGAGGTAGTTGTCATCACACTTGTTGGGAACCTTAAACCCGCAGTTGTAGTTCCATAGAGGAATGGGAATTGTGTTTGACCACGACCCTCAACTGTGCGAAGACGGGCGAGGACGATACCTGAGCCACCATTTCCCGCGGAACCAGAACCTGCAAAATTTCCACCACCGCCACCACCGGTGTGAGCGGTGCCAGAAGTTCCATTAATACTACTAGATGAACCAGCTCCTCCACCTCCACCAGATCCACCACTTCCAGCTGTCGCACCACCACCACCGCCACCACCTGCAAAATAACCAGATACACCATAGCTAGAAAAATTAGGTTGACTAGTACCAGAACCTCCATTTCCACCAATAGTTGAGGACCCATTATCACCGGCACCACCAGCACCACCACCACCAGCGGAACCACCATCGGTACTTTCAACCTGGGTTGCGGTACCTCCGTTATTACCCAAACCCCCACTCGCCGAACCGGGTTGTGTAGCTTGTCCATTTGTAGTGTGTGGGCTCCAATTGACAGCACCACCACCCGAACCACCATTTATGTTAGTTTGACTATCTCTCGTCGAACCACCACCACCACCTAACGCAGTAAATCCAAATCCAGATGAATTACTTCCCTTTGTTTGACCGTTTCCAGAAGGTATTATACCACCTTGACCAACAACAATCGTATAACTTGTGGATGTTAGAGCTGTGGATTTATTATAGACTACTCCACCACCTCCTCCACCACCACCATTTTCGTATGCCCCGGCTTTATTATGACCCCCTGTACCACCCCCAGCAACCACAAGAACATCAGCACTCACGGAAGAAGGTGGAAACCATGTATACGTCGTCTGTCCACTGGCTGTACTAGCTGATACCAAACTTCCAAATTCCGGAGGTATCTCAGATGACAACGTGTCTGCGTAGATTCGACCATTTAGTGCGGCATTTGCTCGGTTTCCGTCAGCATAGTGGTTATCGAAGTTCCCATAGTGGAACGCTACTATATGTTCTCCCAGGGCTCGTCCTTGAACCTTTGAAGTTGAAACCTGTGGACTACCCCTAAAAGAGGTCACATGGTTTCCCTGCCCTGAAATATCCTTCCACGATGATACAGAACCATTCGTTACCTCAGCTGATAACCCTGTGTACCATCCAACAAGACCTGAGATTGTATTAGGTGAACGTGGGTTACTCATACTATACGACGAGCTTTTTTTTACTTACCTGTTCATTTTATAACCTCATCTATTATTTATGTCCATATATATACTAGATGGTAGTCAGTAGCGAATTGAGAACCCATAAGGTGATGGAGCGTGCTATGAGGGCCTTAATGGGTAATAATTTACCTCCAAGGTTCAAGTTCAAAGACACGTACGATTCAATTGAAGTACATACGACCTATCAACAGCATTTACCGTCACTGGCAACCCTAGAGGCCACACGCGGAGTTCGATAACACCCAAAACAAAATCGACGTCCGTTTGGAAGGGTCCGTTCACGCCACGATGCCTTTGCCTCCATAAATCTATTTCCCTTTTCTATCCGATGAGTGAGTATTACTCGCCGCCTCAATATTAGATTCATGCATTCAACTCACCACCCAAGTCGCATTCTTTCGCACGTGGTGAAAATCTATTCTCATAATAGATGCCTTTCCATCATTTCCCCGCTCACTTTGTGTACTGGACGCAAATCCCGGAGCACAAAGAAATCAGAAATACATATTTACCAAAGATACTGGACTTGAAGGAAACCATAGATGGTAACACACCTTTCAGGGCTTGTAAGGTTGGTACGAGTCTTGGTGTCAAAGACGTCAATGACTTTTTGTATGATCGGGTACTCGTCGAAAATCTCGTGCTCAAACCTCTGAATGAGATGCTCGATCAAGTGAAGCTAGACATCGACGAAATCAAAATTGTTTCAGCGTGGTTCAACACCTACGAAGAAGGTCATTTTCAAGAACTTCATGAACATAACGCATACCCATATGAAAATGTTTTTCACCCATGTTTTTCACTCGTCTACATCTTAAATAACCCCGGAGAGTCCAACGATACCGTCTACAGACTGAAAAATCAACCATTTCTTCCTCAACACGCTGTATGCGAATTTGATACATCACAGGAAAAATCAATAACCGAAGGTACATTGATGATAACTTCGTCATCCCTCCCACATCTAGTCAAACCATGTAGTACATCTGGACGAGTAACTATAGCCTATAATGTATTTGCCAAATTTCAAGACTTAAAAAAAACTCTCGCTATACTATAAAATGTCTGGTGGTATCGCTCAGCTCGTGGCCGTGGGTGCCCAGGATGCCCACCTCGTTGGTGACCCGGAAGTCAGTTTCTTCCGATCTTCGTACAAGCGACACACGAACTTTTCCCAAACCGTCGAACGTCAAGTGATTCAGGGCAACCTCTCCCAAGGTGGTATGTCCTCGGTTCGCTTCGAACGTAAGGGTGATCTTTTGGGTTACGTCTATTTGACATCCATCGCGTCCAATACGGCCGAGACCATTGATTGGTCGACGCTCATCGATAAGGTTGAACTTTTGGTTGGTGGCCAAGTCATCGATGAACAAGACGCCTTCTTCTCTAACAAGATTGCTCCAGAACTGTTGGCGCCCGGTCTCGCCAAGTCGGTGGCTGGTAACTTATATACCGGTGGGGCCTCCAAGTTCTACCCGCTTCGCTTCAGTTTCTGTGAAAACTGGCAATCGGCCCTCCCGTTGGTGGCTCTCCAATACCACGATGTCGAACTCCGCATTCGTTGGGCGTCGCATGCCAACGTCAACAGCTCTGCTCGACGCATCGAGTGTTACGCGAACTACGTCTACTTGGACACTGATGAACGTGAAATGTTGGCTCGCGAACCGCAACAAATCTTGATCACTCAGGTCCAGAAGGCGACCAAGTCTTTGTCCAAGGTGCAAGAACTCAACTTCAACCACCCGGTCAAGTTCCTGGCGGCGAGTAACGTCGCCTCCGATAGCGTCAACACGAACGCGAATCGCATCAAGCTCCAAATCAACGGTACCGATGTGACTGACTTCAAGTTTACGAATCCCCACTATTCGTCTGTGGCGTCGTATTACCATGCTCCCCACTCGGTTGGTAACGACGACCTCTACGTGTTCCCATTCTGCCTCGACACCACCAGGCTGCAACCGACGGGTTCGTTGAACTTCTCTCGCCTCGATTCTGCGCGCATTCTCAGCGAAACGAACGACTTTAAGGATGATATCTACGCCGTGAACTATAACATTTTGCGGGTTGAAAATGGTATGGGTGGCCTCATGTACTCGAACTAATTATAAAACTCTACATCTATTCCCAAATATAATACAATGTCTCTCACCAAACATTATATTATGTTGACTACTAATAAATGAACTTTTGGTTGATTGTCTTCTTATTAGGTGCTGTGTTCGTGCTCACGTATAATCCAAAATCCAGGACACTCGAAAAGATTGTGCAGGTCCAGCCGACACAGAATCAATGTGATGCCGAGCGGTATCAACGACTTCAATTCATAGGTGGTGAAGACGCGTGTACAGAAAAGGGTAAGACCAAAATGGGTGCAATTATTTCTGCTTAAAAGTTTGGAACGTTGATCATACATAACAATGCTCCCCATTGACCGAGAAACCATGATGATTGTTGGTGTCATCGTATGCCTAGGTGTTGTCGCCTACATGTTCCACGACATGCGAAAGACGAAGGAAGATGTACACGCGGTGAAGACCTTTTCTATGAATTTGATGAAGAATTTGACCATCGAGCACGTCGAACCAGAGCAGGAGAAGGTTGTTGCGCCGACTCCCGTTCCTGTGTCCGAGGAGAAAAAGGAAGAATAAACATGTTCGTCTATTATAACTTGCTAAATGAGCAATGAAGAAATACAAAGCAATCGCGATCCCAGTAACCTTTGAGGGAGATCGACCAAGATTTCTCACCGTGAGAGATCGACGGTTTAAGGATTGGATATTTGTCACAGGTGGGTGTCGACGACGTGAAATATTCAATCCTCTCAGATGTGCCCTCCGTGAATTGGAAGAAGAGACACGTGGTGTAGTGTCACTAAAGAAAGGTGAATACACCGAATTTAACTTTACAGTTAAAGAAAATGCAACGACAGACCTGATCTATAACGTGTATGTGTTCTTTGTGAACTATAAACGCCCAGACCAGATCAATCTTATTAAAAAATTTAATGATGAAAAGATGAAGACAAACTTGAAAAAGATTAACAAAGAACCAATCAAAAAGACGTTCGATGAAAATGATTTTATGAGTTTCGATACATTAGAAGAGTTTAATACTAGAAAGAGGTGGGACCTCATAATTAAAAATGTAATACAAAATCCAGAGTTTTATTCGTGTGTGACTTCTCTTAATAGAAAAACATTTTCTATAAAATAGAATGAAGTCAAAAACTTACATTTTAAAGCAGATCAAAGATCTTCTTATTGATAACAAGGCATATAGTGAACGACGGGCGGATCAATATATCGAAAATGTCAAAGATAATACAGTCTACGAACTTCTTGTTATTAAAAAGGATCTCGCGTCTCAGTTGAAAGAACACGCGGATGTGTCTTGCATGCGATCTCTTCAATATGACTGTACACAAGATGATTAAAAGAATGTCACGTAATACAGGTAAGTATGTTCAAGGCGTGGTGTTCTACACATAAATTGAACAATGGAAACAATTTATCACATGTGCTCATGGACGGTGGTGTCCTTTCCGTGCCATTTGATAAAATTGACGAATTTTGCGAAGAGTATATGAAGGCGGTCATTAACAAGGAAAAGTTATACGTGGTCGAACAGAAGAGTCCAACCTATAATTTCTTTTTGGATATCGATTACAAAGATGAACACGCATTGGATCTCGAGTACATCCAAAAAATGTCCCGAATCATATGCGACAAAGTTAAAACTTTTGGAGGTCGTGACTGTCTCGTGTGTGTATCCAAACCAAAGGATGTTGGTGAAGGTATGATTAAAACGGGGATCCATCTTAATTGGCCGGGGTTTGTTGTCGACCAAGAGTCTGCAGTTAATCTCAGGGATCACGTCGTCGCGACATTATCTTCTGTATTTCGTTCAAAGAAATGGAATCAGATCATAGATAATTCGGTGTATGGTGATCTGTCTAAAAAAACAAAAGGAAGTGGGTTTCGTATGCCATGGTCCTATAAGAAGGGTAAACATATACCGTGTCAAGGTCAGGGGTGTCCAGACTGTGAGCACACGGGTAAGATTACGGAATCACCATACCTCCCAATCTTCATGTATGTATACGGACCTATCATGTGTATGATGAAACCCTTGTCACAAGAACCCAACGCAGAAATACTCAAGGCGTCCATTGTACGAACAGATGTCACAGATGTCACACGAGTTCCAGCGCTCGATGGCACAAAGAAAAAAGAGGGTTCCTTTTCCCAGGCTGAAATGAAAGATGAATTTAGAAATGACGATGCAAAGGCGTATCTCGAGACATTCATTCGAACACACATGGAAGGACAAGACGATGCTCGCATTACAAAGATGTTCAATCATAAAAATCACTTTTTAATTTCAACGACATCAAAATACTGTGAAAATCTTGGTAGAGGTCACAATTCGAATCATATATGGTTCCATGTCGTCGGGAACGGTATAGTACAGAGGTGTTTCTGTAAATGTGAAACCATAAAGGGACGATACCATGGATTTTGTGCAGATTTCAGAGGTCGAGAACATCGATTACCAGATACCATTGTCAAGCAATTGTACCCAGATACAAAACCACCATCGAGAACAAAGACTCCACCACCACCCAAACAACCGTTGGAGACGACCCAGGCCATTGACATTCTTCAAGCGTATATGAATAAATGTATACAACCCATTCAAATTTTTAAACTCACAAAGAATCGTTCAAAGTATGTCGTCGATACAGATTCTGGACAATTCGTAATCGATAAAAGTTCGATAGAATGCAAAACAACAGGAAGAAAGTATATTTTAAATACAAAATCCAAGGAAATTTTATTTCCGGCTAAAAAATAAGATGTCAGCTGCATTGTTGGCTGCCGCCGCATATCTGACAAAGTCGCTCATTCATAAAGATGTTCGAGTTGACAAGCTCGATGAACTTGTGAAACAGGCTCACATGTACTCAGGCCTCGACAAAGATAATTTTTATGGGTTCCTTACAAACTTCAATCTATTTAAAGAGTGGATACACGACGTGGATATTGGGTCCACATTTCTGTACAAGGCTCTCGAACATCTTGAGAATATAGGTCTAATGACAGAGTTTCAGGACGATATTAGTGAACTCACGCACATAGTTGGTTATTACGCCGAAAAGGAGCTCATGAACAGTGCAATCAACAGAAACGTTGCGTTCCATCCGAAATACTTAAACAGTAGACTATAATAGAAGCGATGATTTCCAGATCCGGTCGTGTCATTAAGAAGCCCGAAGCATACGTTCCCGATGAAAAGGTTGAAGATGATTACACAGATGATGAATACGACACTGATTACGATGGAAGTGATATTGAAACAGACGATGAATATTACTCAGACGACGACGATGAATGTGACTCAGACGACGACGAATGTGATGAAAATGGAAATTTAAAGGACTTCGTCGTTGATGATGAGAGCGACGATGAGGAAATGTAAGCTTAAAAAAACCAAACGTATTTATAAAAATGGAGGCAGACATTGGCAATCCTATTGAATTTAATAAAAATGATATCGATCTTGGTCATGGTGAGAATCACAACCAAGAGCAACAGCAAGACTACTACGCTCCACAAATGATGTATCCATCTATGATGTACCCACCTCCCATGCATCAAGAACAAAAGGTTGATATATTCGCCAATATTGATAAATCAACATGGATCATTGGATTTGTTGTTTTCTTATTAGGATTTTTCATGGGTAAGACTATGCAACCCGTCATTCTTAGGCCAGGATAAGGGGGTATCCATACATCCAGTCCGTATGATCATACGGAAAATTACCAACAAATTCTCCAGTTGAACCACGCTTTTTTTCTGTAAAATACGCGCGACTCGTGACCAATGGATCCTTGAGCTGAGCAGCCAAGACTTCGGTTGCGGTGTTCATCTTCTTTTGTACATTTTCGGATGATGTGAAAAAGAAGATCGATACAATGAACACTATTATGAGTGTAATGATGTTGAGTATTATACTGAACATTTCTTACTAGAGACCTATATTTTTTTTATTCTTCAGACTTGCTGGTGACTTCTTCGCCAGCTTCTTCAGGCTTTTCTTCGATGACCGCGTTCGTGCTAGACTCACGAGCCTTGCGTCGCTCTTCCATTTCATTCGCAACAATGGCGTCAGCTTCCTTCACCAATTCTTCAATCGGTGCATCCGGCTTTTCCTTCTTCAAACGTTCAAGCACTTCAGCAGGGTGACTGATCGGCGATTCATCCGGCTTACTGTAATACTTGGAGTTATCATCACCTGGCTTCATGTAATTGGCTGAATCGATCATATCACGCTTACGTTCTTCAAACATCTTGACTGCGAGAGCTTGATTTTCCTTGTAACCAGTCATGATTTGCTCCAACTTTTCATTCGTGTAATGGATATCTTCAATCTTTTCGGGATCCGGTGGAATTAACAACCACTTGTACATGTCGACGACGTAGATGTCAAACGTCGCATCTTCCTTTTGTAAACGCTTCGCGTGAGACGCTGCTTCGTCGCGGGTATTGAAGCACCCACGGATCTTAATACCAAACTTGTCATTCTTTTGTGGAGCTTCCGGTCCAACGACCGAAAGGCATGCATAGAGTTGACCGGGGACCGTGGTATAATCTTGTTCGAGGGATGCCATCTTATAGGTATATCTGGTTTGAAAACTTTAAGCCTTTTGAAGCTTAAGTCGATTAAACGTTATGATCTATATTAAAACATGGAAGAGATTCGCAAAACACATAACACGTTTAAACGTGACATCATTCAATGTGTGACACGCGAAGGTGATCACATTTTAGATGTGGGGTGTGGCTGCGGCGGAGATCTTCAAAAATGGCGTCACGCGGGCGCCAACATAAGTATGTGTGACCCAGATGAGAATTCTCTCGAAGAAGCCAAAAGTCGAGCAAAAAACTTGAAGATGCGAGTGAATTTTTACCATGGTGACATATTTGCATGTCCACATAGAAAATATGATGTGATATGTTTCAACTTTTCACTTCATTATATTTTTTGTAGTGAACGTGTATTTATAGAATCGATCAAGGAAATAAAGAAACGAATCAAACCTGGTGGTAAATTAATAGGAATCATACCAGATTCGGAAAGTATTATATATAATACACCCCTCCAGGATGACATGGGAAATTTTTTCAAGATGCGACATCATCCAAGCGGTGGATTTGGTGAAAAATTATTTGTACATTTAGCCGACACACCTTATTATTCAGACGGACCCAAATCGGAACCAATCGCGTACAAAGATTTACTCATTTATGCGCTCACGTCGAATGGGTTTAAAATGAATATGTGGGAGGGTCTCGTAGGAAATCCAATATCTAGATTGTATAGTAAATTTATATTTACTTATAGAAAATGATAGCGTTGGTAGCGTTGATCATTGTTAATATGTATATACTAATCAACACAAAAGAACCAGAAAAACTTCGAATAGTCAAGGAAAAATATCAAATTTTTCGTGAACACGTAAAAGATACAGAATTCGATCACCTCGCGAAATGTATAATCATCACAGGACACACCTATCTCCGTGGCACGGTTGGGTATAATATGTTCAAGGGTTCTGAAATAGGTCTATGTCTCGATGGAGAGCCAAATGAAATATTTCATGTTCTTTTGCATGAACTCGCGCATTGCACAGTAGACGAATACACACATACCGATCAATACTGGACAAATTATAAAAAGTTACGAGACATATGTATTCGTTTGAACATCTATGCACAAATACCCAATGAGACACCATTCTGTGGTATGCAAATCCAGGACAAATAATCTATGTATACTCCAAATGAAAACACCTGTGAGTACGGTGAGCACGGCTGTGCTCATGTGGGTTGTCGTGTACGCCATAACAATGGTCCCGATGTACACCAAAAATTATTGGGCTAATCTGTCGTTAATGACGATCGTTATACCAAACATTCTTCGTTTAATCGTTGGACAAGTTCCACAATTGGCCGTCGATCGCGGCTTCTTCTTTTCTTCGACGATTATTGCATTCATGACCGTCGAGATGATGACGCGATTAATCAAAACCTTGCGATCACAGATTAAAGACTATGGCGAAAATAGAAAGAAGAGTTTGCAGATCAGTCTCTTATTTCTAGCTGCGTTCATATTCGGAACAATTATCACCTATGTGCTTGGTGTAGATAACTCTATTTATAGTAACATGGGATGGGAATCTACGCCTTAATAGCGTACGATTGACCAATGTAAAAGATGAAAGAAGCGACGAGACCTGTCGCCGCGAGACCAACCAAACTTCTTCGACCGGAATCGTTGATGAATTGAGGAATCATAGTCGCAAGTTTTTCTTGCACCGGTGTGCTGATCGCTGCGGCGGTGCATGCAGCCACTAAGAGGGCTTGCATCTGTTGATCGGTGAGATTCATCGGGTTTTTGGATTCCGGAGCTGCGGTCGGTTGTTGGACTACGGGAGCCGCAGCCATTTGCATGGGCATTTGCATGGGCATCTGCATTTGCATTTGTTGCTGAGGGGCCATCATCATTTGGGGTTCCATCATCGGTTCGTGTTGACCCATCAATTCTGCAATTGGTGTAGAGTCCATCGTAGCTTTATTTTCACTGATATTTTTTTCATGCTCGCCTTTCTGCACAAACGACGTAGAGGAGTTCAACTGAACCATACCCTCTGAACCATCGGATAAATTCATGGTACGGATGTCCGTCATTTAGTATTTAATCATGTTTTTTAAGAAAAAATAATCACGCACCCTGGTTATTTCTTCTTAGTAATTGTGAGAGCTGTTTTCTTTGTTGCTTTTTTAGCGTCTGTCTCCTGTTGTTCAAGATATTTTGGATTATACGTTTTGTTATGCATGTTCCATAGTTGAGGACTACCAACCTTAAAACCTTTACGAATTGTTGCTTTGTACCAAAATACACAATCCTGTATTTTATTAGATTTTGATGTATTATCTAATACGAGACATTCGTAGTTTTCGGTACATGCATCCATGACTTTACAAAACATATCAAACGATGGAAAAATACCAAAGAATGATTTGTATAACTTTTCTCTATTTTGAATGATGTTTTCTCTGAGAATAAAAACATAATCCACATTTGCCCGAAGCGCGGGTGGGAGGTCCATGACGTATTGCATCGTTAACATGAAAAAAATGTTAAAGTGACGTCCATTCATGAAACATTGTCGAATTCGTGTCTCTTTGAGAAATTTTGAGTCATACATACAATCATCCAAAAGCATGAACGCCCCGTTTGATTTATTTTTACCGCGTGTACCTACAATCTTTCTTTGTCTCGTCAACACTCTATCTACGGCTTCACCGTCATACTCACCATATACACATACATCCGGAACGAATTCACCATAAAAATGATTCCCTTCCTCAGTACCAGAAAGTACAATCCCTGCTGGGATGTGTTTCTTGTAATACATGATATCTTTGACCAATGTGGATTTGCCTGTATTACGTTTTCCAATGAATACGCATATACGATCATCATCCATAGTTTCTGGTCTGAATTTCTTCAGCTGAAGATTCATTCTACTGTTAGTGTCCCGTTTTATTTCATAAAATTTTACTCACACATAGTAGATATGTCCGGAGCTGTAAGGCTTGTCGCGACTGGTGTTCAGGATCAATGGCTTACCGGCGATCCAGATTTTTCCTATTTTTTAACGACATTCAAGAGACATACAAAGTTTGCAATCGAACAGATTGAAACACCCTTTGACGGTGACGTAAACTTTGGGGAACATCTTGAATGTATTATTCCACAGAATAAAGGTGACATCATAAAATCCATGACAGTCAAATTTATCATGACTGCACCAATCGATGGAAATGGTAATCCATTAAACTACGTGCCTTCAATCTGTTCGGAACTCATTGAAACCGCCGATTTGTACATTGGTGGTCAACTCATAGAAAGACTCACAGGCGAATACATATACATACATCAACAGACACATAATACGATTGACGACGTCGAACAGACGTTGTACTTTTTAAATGGACACGGAGATGTGGTTTTGAATTTTACAGGTGACTATACATTTTTCATGGATCTCCCATTTTATTTTAATAGAAACCCAAGTCTCGCCATACCAACGATTGCATTATCGAAACAACTCGTCGAAGTTCGATTAAAGCTTAAGAATTTGAATGAGGTCATTAATGGAGGTGTTCCCGACACTGGTGTGACAGCCACAATCAAAAATATGTCATTGGATACAGAATTTGCATTTGTTACAGAAGAAGAACAATCGTATTTGAGATCGATGCCGCTTGAATATGTCATTACCCAGATTCAGATGTCACAAGTTAAGTTTAATGAAGGTGAACTCGAAAAGTCATTCATGATAAATTTTAAAAATCCCGTAAAAGAATTATTCTTGATAGCAAAAAATGAAAACGACGCGTATCAAAAAATAACAAAACTGAAACTCGATTTTAATGACACCAATATAATCGACATGGATTATAACTTTTTAAATTATGAACAAGCACTTTTACATCATGTCAACTCGTCATCTGATGCGCACAATTTTGCCATGTATAGTTTTGCAGAAAATCCAGAAGTACACTACCCAACAGGACAAGTAAATATGAGCAGAATATTTCACAAGTTGATGACAGTCGGGATAGAAACGAACACACCTGGAGCGAATACTTTAAAGATTTATGCAGTCAGTTACAATGTTCTGCATATTGAGAGCGGGCTTGCTGGTTTAAAATTTTAAAGAGTTATAGTAGTAATGGCTGGCAGAATTCAGCTTACAACAAAGGGTGTCCAGGACGTCTACTTTACAGAAGAGCCTGACTACTCATATTTTGTACAACTCTTCAAAAAGCATACAAATTATGCAACAAATTACATAAAATATGACATTTCACAAGAGTCAAACTTTGGTAAAACTGTACGATTTACAATTCCAAAAGATCAGGGTGACCTCATAAAAACAATAAGCCTCGATGTCGAGTTGGCGCCCATCGCCGGAGCGGACATTACACGGATTGGTTATGTAGAATCAATCGGTCACGCAATGATCGAATCTGTATCTATGTTCATAGGTGATATATTGATTCAAAACATACCAAGTGACTATCTCCAAATTTACTCCGAACAAAACTTTACACAAACAAAACAGAACGCGCTTGACAAATTGGTTGGAAAATACCCGGAACGAACATCGGATGTCCCGGTCGCGAGTGGTGTTATTTTGGGGCATCTCGGTCCAGCGACGACATCTAGGAAGTTATTTGTTGATATACCGTTTTACTTTTATAGACAACCCAAACTCGCCATACCCCTGTGTGCGATGTGTTTTCAAGAAATTACCGTGGAGATTAAATTTAGAGACATTGCGGATTGTATCGTGAAAACAGATGACGCGGCATCGACCGCACTAGTCACCACGACACTCGATTATGAACTTTCATCGAATGTAACCTTTACAGAAAATGTAGTCGCGGCATCGACCGATGGTCTCAAACTCGCAATAGATTCGGGATCGTCTACGACACTATTCAAACAGGTGTTACGAAATGAACTTGTTGATTACCCAACCATTTCCACTTTTAATGGGGTTGGAGTGGTATCACAAGGTTTAAACACAATCATAAATGCAGATGGTATACATCGATATGAAAACGGTAGCTGGGTCAGATATAATGCAAGTGATGCGAACATAAACATATCCAATGTCAAATTTTCTGACGCGGGTAATGTCATAGTGCAAGTGGGAAGTGGATATTGGGTATGGAATGGGAGTGGGTATACATTTACCAGTGACACCAAAATATATGCTGTATCGCGAGATGGAAATGTTAGAGCGTCTTATGATTCTATATTAAAGAGAGTTACGACTACATTGGATGGATCATCATTTTTCAGCTTCAATACAACCACATTTGATAATGCATTTTTATCCGGTGATGGAAGTAAAATAGCACTTCAATATGATAACAGTTTATTGTCCGTATATCAATATTCAAATCAAGAATGGACTCCGTATGGTCAAACTATTGGTGTGTATGAAAGTCAGCAATTGACATTAACAAACGATGGTAATACAATTTTCATATTTAATCCAAATGAAAGCACGGGTACTGGTCGTGTGTATACATTTGATAGTATATCGACGCTATGGGTCGAAGTATATCGCTACAAAGGCACCGGAACGTACTCGCGTATAAATGACCTCGGTACAATATTCATAGTCGGCAACGATTATGTAAAAATACAAGAAATTACGAGAACCGTTGAAAATTATGATGATATTGTCATTAAAACAATTGAAAATATTACAAACACTGGTGGAGCTGTATATGGTGCCGGGTATCAAGGCTTGGATACACAACATATATTTCAATTTATATTAAATCAATCGAGTACATACACCTTGAATACGAGTAGAACCATCTCCCCGCGATTAGTTTCACGTGTCGCGTTAAGTGAAAACGGTTTAGAACTTGTCATAAAGGGACAAAGTCCAATAAGTAGTTTGGCTGTGTATACACGAACGAATACATCATCACAATTTTCAGAAAATGGTATAATAATTAACGGTATTAAAACCCGAGTTGTCATCGATTCAGATGAAGATGTTCAAAGAATTTATATCTCACAGAGTGGTAAATATTTTGCGGTTGCATCGTTCTACAATGGAACCAATACTCGTGTTAAGGTGTACGAGATAGTTGATGGTATTTACAAAAATATTTATTACACAGTGGGTCCGGGTAACGAAAATGAAGTATATGATTTATATGATGTCACATCGGCTAGTTACGCTATAAAAAATATAGTGTTCAGTGAGAATGAAGATAAAATTATAATTTTTGGAGCGGATATACGATCCTATACCATAAGTAATAAATCTGTGCAGACTAAGAATGTGAGTGATGTATATCTCGTCTCCAAAGATGAAAGTATTTATATTACTTGGTCAGCTAACTACATTCAGGTTTATAATTACATCGACAACACAAAGTTTGGTTTGAAACTATTTTTAGAAAATGTACTTGAACTTGGGATTTCGGATGACAATACGATAATTTCAGCCGTAACACCCACGTATACATATTTATATGAAACGGATGGTGTTGGATGGAAATTGAAAACGTCTTTATTTCCGTCACTCAAAGCTAATTTTGTGAAACATGAATTGACATCCGATGGGAATACATTAAATTATATAACATATGAAAACACAACTAATAGAACATTCGTTATAAGTTATGTGCTTCAGAATAATGTGTGGTATCGGATTCAATATAGAACTGAGAACTCTACTCAAGGAGTTGCTGATGTGAATAAAACTGGACATTACTACGCTATGATATCGGGAACAAATAAAGATTTAATAAAAGTCTACGAACTAGTAAAACAACAGAACACCGTGGAAATAGCTGTATCTGCAGACGCTAATCAATTGTACCCAAAACAAATGTTGAGCTGCAAGGTCTGTTTAGGAGTTGTGTATCTCGATGATCTTGAACGACGTCTTTTGAAGAGCACGAGAAAAGACTACGTGATCACACAGATACAACACAATACATTTGATATTCCCAAAGCTGTCGAGGAACATAAAATTAAAATGGACTTTATCAATCCAATCAAAGAATTATACTTTGTTATACGTCGCGAAAATCTCAAACAATACGAAGATTTTGTATCCGTTTTTGACTACGATAATGACGCGCTCACTGTTGAAAATAAACTCATCTTTTATGAAAATTTAAAAAGTCTAGAATTGATACTCGATGGAGCACAATATCTAGACGAGGACACCGGTAATTTTATATTTTTAAAAGCGATTCAGTCGGCAATTCATCACTCAAAGACACCCCTGATCAGGCGATTCTATAGTTATAGTTTTGCATGTGAACCTGAAAAACATTACCCAACGGGTCAGATGAACTTCAGTCTCATCAATAATCAACTCGCTAAAGTGAAAGTGACACAGAATCTGACTAAAAACAGAAAAATGGATATTTACGCCTTAAGTTACAACATCCTTAGAATAGATAAAGGTATGACACGAGTACTATTCAATACAAAATGATGAAAACTGGTTTTGGTGAATCTTCGGGAGATTTTGAAGAGCGACAATCGAATGCTATGATGGACATATTGACACCCGTGCTCGAAAAGAGTATGCTATTGGCGTGTGAATATGCCAAGGCGTGTGGTCGAAATACTGTCCTTGCTCAGGATATGGAATATGCGATCAAGTATTGTGTCATGTACACAGTTGGTGAAACACTTGGTTCCCTTTTTCCAGACATATATGACGAGGAAGATTCAGACGAAGATGATCTGGAAGAAGTGAGTGAAGACGAATGTCCTCCATTCGAAAGATATTCAGGAGATAATGAATTTTTTAAACGCATTAACGAATCATATGATCGATGGAATACTTGGACACCCCAAAGTCCGGTAGAAGAGATGTTAAAAAATGCTATTAATAGTAATGGAGCCAGTGGGTTGGTCAACAGATGAATTTAAACTCCTCGATGTCGACTCGGATAGTGAGGACGAAGACGACGAGGACGATGAGGACGACGAAGGTCCCCAGGTGACAAAAGGCTACTCAAAAGATGCCGATAAATATAAAAAAATCCTGTCAGAGGATGAACTACTTCCAGAATAATTTTCTAGTTATGTAATATAACAAATATGTCGGCCCAAGCTTTCGAAACTGTCACGCTCTTGACCGAAGAACTCCGTGTTCAATCTTTGAACTCCGTCGTCGCGGGTTTCTCTTTCGCGGCTGCGATCTCTTGGTTGGACCTCGTCCGATGGGCGATTAACCAACTCGTCCGTGTCCAGAAGAACGGCGGCCTCCACTATGGTCTCACGGCTTTGTTCACGACCCTCCTTTCGGTGATTGTGTACTTGGTGATTTCCCGCCTTTCTCCGACCAAGGTCACGAAGCCGGGTGCCCCAGTGTATGCCATCACCCGTTAAAGTCGTTTACGTGTGACCACCAATGTAAGCACACCAATGAAAATAATGATTGAAATCAATACATATTGTTTCCATCTATAAGGATCCTCTAAATCCGGGATGCTTATAGGCGGTGGTAAAACACCAACATCGGGTACTGTATCACCTGTATTAGACTTGAATTTACCCGTGTTACACTGAATTTCAAATTTCAAAATATGATCTTGATTTCTGAAATCATAGGGTATGAGACGACCATTACTCATATAAAAGAACTGTAATCGAAGACTTTCAATAAATTTTTGTGGACCACTGAAAAAGTCATGTTTGACGGGATCGTCTGCCACTGAAAAGTTCATGAATGGACCATTCAGAAGAATATGACTCGTATAAAACGGTTCTCGAATGTAGATATCTTTGTTAAAATTATCGGAACCGGAGCTTAGTCGAAGAACCAACGAGTTTGGACCCTCGAGATTTATACTCCCGGATGTCACCGTTTCGCCTGCATTGACCGTAATATTTTGTGGTAAAAATCCAAAAACTTGGTGGGGCGTTGTGTATTCGAGTGTCGCGAGATTAGATAAAGCATCATCTGTACCTGTTTTGATTCTCGCGTGTGTACCATCACCAAATTCAAGTGTATCAGAACCACTTACACTATCATTTGTAAATTCTAAAGAGTTGAGATTTGAATTATATTCGACGGTGTAACTGAAATGCTGATTTATGGCGTCTCTCACCGCGACAGCTAACACGTCACCCGTTGTATACAACCCATTTGGTACGACGATATCAGTTCCGTCGATACTAAACGTATTATTACGAGCATGTATCAATGTTTGACTATTCGGAATTCGAGCAGAAACTAAAGTAATCTTCCTGATGTCATAGATTCTGTTTTTCAAATCTATCACGTAATCGGATGGGTCTGGATACGATGCATAATCACGTTCACTACTATCGATTTCTAAGGTATGGACCTCCATTAAAATTCGCGTATAAAATTTTAATGGGTGTTTTTATTTAGTTAATTCTATTATTGAATGGGTTATTGGCTAATTGATTTTTGGCTAAGTCCAAACGATTACCAGTGACGTGTGGATTGAGGTGACCCTTGTACGGATTAAGATCATTGTATGGATTGACCTTGTAATGTTGCATCCAACCACCATTTGGTGCATTCAAACGACCATCGATGCGTGACTTATCATGGCGAATTGTTGTCAACACACCGTGTTGATTCATTGGCTTCTCACGAACATTCATACGGCCTGGGTTACCCATACGATTTGGTTTAGAACGACGCTCATCTGGACGCATACCATATGCAACATATTGATCAACGCCATACCCGGAACCGTCCGGACCTTCGCTATTCATCATGGCGGCCGGAGCATTGACGTAACCACCATAGAAGTTCGTAATACCCGGAGACGGATTATTCACGTGCATGAATTGAGTGTCATTCACATCCATCTTATTACGCGTCGGTGCCTGTGGCATCGTTTGTCCCGAGATAAAACGCTTTCCGGGTGCCTTATCAAGACCATCCGTTCTGAGACCGGTTTCCGAACGGTTTGTTGTACGCATGGTTTTTTGGTGAGACGATCGTGGTGTTACACCAGTCATACCTTGCGCGCGACCACCAACCGGCGCGCGACGTTCCGGAAGATACGCGGTTTTTTCTGGGCGATTGAAACCAACTTCACCAATCTCTCCACGACGGCCACCGCGAGTATCAACGGCTGGACCGGTACGACCTGGGAGAGTCGTAAGACGATACGCGCCTGTGTTAATGGGATTTACCCGAAACACTTGTTGATACCCACCAAATGACTCGATATCCGGTCCCACACCCAAACCTGGTCCAACTAATTTCTTTTCGACTGGCGAAAGGTTATTCATGCGACCTTGATCGTAAAGACGTCCTCGCATTTCCAAAAGTTCTTGACCACCCGTTCTACTTTGTGGTGCGATGACAGCAAACGAATCAATCTCCGATTTTCTATCTCTAAAAGGATCTGTGAATTCAATGTCCTCGAATTCAGTTTCAAAAAGTTCGGGTTGATTAACCACAACTTGTTTAGGTGGTTGCTCTGGAACTTGACTAAGCTTTCTACCGGCATAAATTAATCCAGCGACAGCCAACACTGACACGGGGTCTGCCATTCTTACTTCTTATTAACATTTTTATTATTGCATGTATCGCTGATTAAACATACTGTTCTGGATGAAAGCGCGGGTACTCGCGGGTTCATAACTCAATGTACGAAGCGGTACGTTACAGACGGTGTCATTCAATGGGAAGTAGCCACTCTCATGAGGCTTCACCAACACCTTACCGAATCGCGTCGTGGACTGAGGACGAAGTTGGTCACTCACTTCAATGTAACGAGCCGGCGAACCTTTACCCGCCATATACGGAGCTGTACCATAAATCATCGTCGAGGGGCGGCAGCAATAGTTAAGGGTACTCGGTTGAGGGTACACGAAAACTTCTTCTGTCGCCTTGACGATCGGGACTGCATCATACTGTAAAAGAGTCAGACCTGGTTGCAACTGGTATGCCATTTAACATTACTTGATATTTTTTATTAGGGCATACCTTGAGAAAACCTATTTCCTTGGCGTCCTCGTCCAGATGGATCAAGACCTGCAAATGCCTCAAGTTGTGTGCCTCGGGCATTCGGATCACAGTGTGTCGTATCAGACTTGCACATTGGCTGGAACTTTTTACCATAACACCATTCAGCAAAACCAGTTTGATCTCCCGCGGCGGTTGTCACTGGGTTACTCACAAATTGTCTCGCCATCGCATTCACTTGATACTGTGGCAAGGCTGTCCTGGAACGCCCGGGTGAATACTTCATACGTCCATTCAAAGTCGTATCGAGCTCTCGACGAACCGAGGTGTGATAACACGCAGACGGTCTATCCGGTCGATCACTAAAATCAGACAAAAGCATGTTACCCATCGGGTTATCCATGGTCGGGAGTTGACACGTAGATTCAGCCATCTCTTCAATGTGTGTCGGTCGAGCTTCACCCTCCTTGATCATCTCAGAATTATACATAACATAAAGAACACCTAGAACAGTCGTCGCGAGAACAAAAATTCTAGGATCACGTCGAATTAAATAGACAAAACATGCGGC
>Ga0222713_10001969_pt1 | contig 22278 bp, 18 predicted proteins | sample C33_649DmetaG_FD_165061 | JGI IMG/M metagenome (GOLD analysis project Ga0222713, IMG submission 165061) | Estuarine water microbial communities from San Francisco Bay, California, United States - C33_649D | ecosystem: Environmental > Aquatic > Marine > Unclassified | place: USA: California...
TGGCGATCACTTAATGTTAAGTGCTTCAATTAATAGAATTAAGTAGCAGTTCATGCAGCTGCTCATAGGTTAAAGTTTGAGTTGATTCAATCTCAACTAAGTCAGGTAAAAATACAAACCTTGCCGCTACATCAGCCAGATCGGCTTGATGGAATTTTGCCCACGCCATGCGATAAATAGCCAGCTGAAGTTGGTCAGCATTTGTTGACCTGCCAGTTTTCCAGTCAACTAGCACCGATCTTCCAGCGATGTTATAAACAGCATCGATCCGACCTGGGATTAATAAGTTTCCAATTGGTAGCTGAAAACTCCATTCAATTGCGGTTGGCTGCATATCTGCATATTTAGATTTTTCAAAAGCTGCAAATGCTTTTTCAGCCGCAACATCAGATCGAACGCCGCGATCCATAAGTTCATCTAGATCAATCAAGGTTGCTTGTTTATAGAACTGCTCAATTTTGTTATGAACATTTGTTCCGCTAGCAGCGCCTCTTGATGGCGGTTTTGGCAGCGGGCGATGCAAAGCTTGGGCAAATTCAGTTGGGGTTCGAATTGCCTGAATTAAATTTGAAGCAGTAACTAAATTAGGCAGCTCAACTTGCTTGATCTGATTTGCCGCTAACAGCCAGTTAATTGCAATATCCCAGCTTTGCACCTGCGCTACTTCAGATTCAGTTAGCCCAGCTGGAGTTTCAATTGTTGCGCCACTAGCAGCGACTTGTTCTGCAATTTGCTTTAACTCGCGTCGATATGGCGAATCTGCCTGACCTCGATAAACATCTAGCTCAACAAGATAAGGATTCACCATCGCTGGATCTGGTGGCGGAGTTGAGTTCAGCACCTGAGTTGCTGTTGGTGCTATCTCGTTGTAAATAACCGAAGGACCTCGAGGTAGTTTCTGGGTCTCTCCCCACCAAGAAGATGTAATAGTCACTGTAAGTTGCGCGCGAGTAATTGCTACGTAAGCTAATCGAAGCTCTTCTTCAAGCGAATATTGTCGTATTGCATCTTGAAAATCTTTTAACGAATTTTTATCTGCAATTGGGTCCAGCGGTAATGAATTTCGATCCCCCCGCAGCGAATGTGCAATAGCGTCAACAACTGATGTAAATACTGAGCGGCCTTTTGATCCAGGGAAAACAGTTTTTGTCACATCAGGCACAAATACATGCGGCCATTCCAGTCCTTTTGCTCTATGTATTGTCAATAGTGAAATTGCACCATCAACGAGCGGCACTTCAATTTTTGGCACCAAATCAAATCTTCTGGCAGTTTTTATCCAAGCAATAAATGCGGCAACACTTTGATCATCTGTGGAATCACTCCAAGATCTGACCAAATCCATAAACCCTGCAACCACGTTTGATCGCTGGGTGATTCGACTAGTTGGATTTGCATACAATTCAATATCCATATTCAGCACCATGATTGCTTTCCAAACTGCATCAACTGCGCTGTTTACATTTCTGATGCTCTCAATATCAGCAGCAAGCTGTCGCATCCGAGTTCGTCCAGCTGCTGAAATTTCAATATCACCTAAATCGCTCAAAGCATCAGCCAGGCTGGATTGCGTAAGTGAATCTAATGATCGCAATTCAACTGGAGTATCAGGATCGCTAAGCACTTGATTAGCTAACTGCACTGATCTATCTGCAAGCGCTGCTAAATCTCGGTCTCCTAAATTTAATCGTGGCGAAATTAATAATCTTGCAACTGCAGCTGACGCCAAGGGGTCTGCTGCTGCTTCAATCAGCGAAATAATTTCAACAACTTCAGGGGTTTTAGAAATTGTTTCGACACCTATCAGGGCTGCAGGTATTTCATTAGCTAATAAGGCTTCATGAATTTTTAATAAAGTTGAACTAGTTCGTCCAAGCACAGCTATGTGATCAGGCTTAGCGCCAGCATTTAATAACTCACTTATCTGCGAAACAATTGCTGCAACTTCTGCTGCAGCGTTCTCATAGCAGCCCACATTTACTTCACCGCTACCAAATTCTAAATTTCCCTGCTGCAGCGGAATTGAACCTGGATTCGCTGATCTCAATGGGGCAATTAACTCATTTGCCGTATGCAATATCCCTGCAGCTGAACGATAGTTATCGCTTAGGGATAGCACTTGAGCAGGTTCACCTGTTTTGGTTCGAAACAAAAATGGGAATGACCTGGTGGTTTCAGCTGAAGCTCCACGCCAGGCATAAATGGATTGCAACGGATCTCCTACTGCTGTAACGCTGTGTCCATCGCCAAATGCCAGCAGTAGTAACTGCTGCTGCGCCACCGAGGTATCTTGATATTCATCAAGCAATACGCATTTGTATCTTTGTTTTAGATTTTGCACCAAATCTGGATTTAAAGTTAATAAATTAACTGATAATCGCATCTGATCAGCAAAGTCAACTAATCCCTGCTGCTGCTTTGTGGCTCTAAACTCTGCAACTAATTCCAATAACTCGATTCGTTGATTGGCAACAGTTATAGCTTTTCTAATATCTGCGTTAGTTGAAATAGCAGTTAACTGCTCAATCCAGTTGGCATCAAAATCTTTAACTTCTTGGGCTTCTAGCAGATGCTCTGCTAGTAATTCATCTAACTTCAGCAGCATCTCAACAAATCGACCGGTTGAGTAATCTAGTTGAGATATCTCGGTTTTCGTTTCTCGCAATACTTTAAGCGCTAGTTGAGCTCGCGCGGTATCGGTCAAAGTGCGGTGATCTGGCTCAATTCCGATGCTTGCGCCATGATCAATTAACAGCTGGCGCGCAAAGGCATGATAGGTAGCAATACTTGGTAATTTATCTTGAAATTCTTTACCAAGTTGCTTAGCTATTCGATTACGTAGCTCATTTGCTGCTTTATTTGTAAAAGTAAGTCCTAAAATTTCTTCAGACTCAACCTGCTTGGTTTCAATTAGATGCAGCACGCGTGCACTCATTACGGTGGTCTTACCGCTACCTGCGCCAGCGATAATTGCTACTGGTTTAGCTGGGTAACTGACTGCTAGTTGCTGTTCAGCACTTAACTTAGCTACTTCTACCAACGCGCTCATCCAGCCACCTGATCCCCTTCTGGAACTGCAGGACAAACTGTTTTCACTTTGCAATTCCGACATTGCGCACCTGGCCGGGCAGGTAAATCTTCAGAGATCAGATGGGTTTTTGCTTTTTGAATTTGGTTTACCAGCCAGGAATCATCAGCTAAATCAGGTGCTGCTTGTTCAACTGCTTGCTCTTTAGAGTTTCGTAATCGAATCTGCACTAATTTTGCGCTAACTGGAGCTTGATTGGGATTGAGCTCTTCGCTGTTGCTCACGGCTAATTGATAAATACCCAATTGTGAATGCTCTTGCAATTCAGCTTTAGTTGGCTTAGTTGATCCAGTTTTGTAATCAACAACTTCAAAGCTTCCAGTTGAAGTTTGCTGCAGTAAATCAATATGTCCTACCAGAACAACATCAAGATCAGCGTGCACTACTTTAAATTTAAGTTCAGTGCCAATTGCGGTTGCGCTTTGAGTTTGAATCCAAGCGTGAAGTGCAGTTACCATGTTCTTTGCTTCAACAAGCTGCACTTCAGATTGCCATTGGGCATCAAAGATTTCACATGGCCACAGTTTTGTTAACTGATTTATCGCTTCAGTTAGTTCCAATATGGTATTGACTATCTGCTGCGCAATTGAGTGAATGGTTAGGCCAATAACAGTATTAGCAACTGGCTGATCTTGAACTTTTAACTTGCGTTCAAAGAACCATTGAGTTGGACATTTGGTAACGCTATCAAGCATTGATCCACTGATTGCAAGTTGCTTATCGTGATTAACGATGCTGCGATCAGATTCACTCACATCAGCAACAAACCACCAATTCTCCGGTCGTGCCGGAAGAGTGCGAGGATCATCTAATTTAGCTAAATAGCCCAAGCGATTAATTGCAGCAGCTCTAAGTTCTGCTGATGCGCCATCATCAATGCTCGTTGCTCGCAATCTGGCAATTAATCCTCGAATAGTCAGCATCGATGGTGGAGTTGCGGTGATTCGATTTGGTAGATCAAAATTTACTAACAAACTCGATGGCGCAGTTCCCTGATCCAGCTTGGAATCAATAACACAGATCACTAGCTCGTTTTGCGCTGTTGCTGCAGCCGCTGCAGCCAATCTGCGCTCTTCAGCTAATCGCTGTCGCTGTCCAGCTGCATCTCTTGCTTGAATAATTGATTCGCGGACATTATTTGCCGGCCAGATTCCTTCTTGTAAATCAACAATTATTACTAACTTCCATTCCCGACCTCGAGCTCGATGGGCAGTTAGCACTGCCACGCCTGAAACTGATCGTTGAATTAATACTTCACTTGCTGCATCTTGATTGGTTAGTTCTGCAATAAAATCAAGCAAAGATTGAGTGCCTTGATAGTTTCGATCCGCCCGATCAGCTGCATCAAATAGCGAGAGCACTGCATCTAAATCTCGATCAGCTTTACGCCCTGCTGCAGATTGATTAGTTGCAGCTAACTGCAGCCGAGCTGGCCAGTTCAGCCAGCGTTCATCAGCGTCATAGCCAAGCTGGCTGGCAACCTCAGTTAAAACTCTGGCTTGCCAAATTCCCCATAAAACCTCAGCTACGGAATTAGAGGTTTTGATAGTTTTAACTAAACTCAACATAATGGCAGCTGCACGGCGCAGTGGTTGCAGGGTTGGACTAAATGGGAGCGCTGCCAGCAGGTTTGGATCTTTAATTGCGCTGGCAATAACTTCTTGAGTTGATCCAAAATATCCAGCTATCCGCAGCTCCTGTGCAGTTCGGCGCAGCATGGCTGGATTCATACCCACAATCTCACTTAGCGCAAACTGCACTATTTCCTGAGTTGTGACCTGATTGGGAAATTTTGATGCAGTTACTAATGCCTGCAGCAGCTGGGACACTGCAGGATCTTTGGCAAGAGCGACATTGTCAGGTGAAAATTCAACTGGGATAGCTGCTTCTGCCAAACTGCGACGCAGATTTGTTAACGTGCTAAATGACCTGCCAATAATTGCAATCTCGTTATATTCAAGTTTGTGATTTACCTTCGCTTGCATAATTCGGTCAACTATTAATGCATCACGAATAGCTTCACTAGCAGCAACTTCAAATTCAACCTTGCCAGTATCGGGCTGCGAGAATTTTGGATCTCTGATTTTTTTGGCTTCTAGTTCATTTAAATCAGGTGATGCCAAGGTTGGCAAAAATTCTTTAACTAAACTTCCAATTGGTTGGCCATATCGATAAACCATATCCAGCGTATGCACTGTTGGTGAAACTGCGTCACGAAATCGCTTGGTAGTTTCTATTCCAACACCGCGAAAACTAAGCACTGCCGCATCAGCATTGCTAGTTACAAAGCAATAACTAGCTTGCTTCACTAAAGCAACCAGTAAATCTAGTTGTGACTGATCAAAGTCATGTAAGTCATCAACGATGATGGCTTTTGGTGAAAAATATTTGGTCGCAACAAATTTATCTGAATTCAACAACTCGGTTGCATTCAAATTTGCTTCGGTGTAACTCAGCTCCGCGGCTGCTGCTGCTTGAGTAAGTAAAATATTTACAAAATCTTTTAATGGTTTAGCAAGTACTGGGTCAGAATGCCATTGCTTAGTTGCCCTATTAATATCAATCCAGCGGCGCAGATCACTTGCGAAAACTTTTGTGTTAAGAGCAGATTTCCATTTTTCCGGCCAGTTAGTAGCTGAATTAGCAAGTATGTCTCGAATTCTAGCTTCCTGCTGCGGACCAGTTAGCATTTTTAAATTAACTTCACCAGCTGATGCATGAATTGCTTGTGTTCGCAGCATGGCGTATGCCAATGCGGAGATGGTAAATACTCTTGGTGTTGTTGCAGGATTAATCGATATTAATTTTTCGCGAAATTGTGAAGCACCCGTTCGACTAGCTGAAATCACCCAAACATCAGCAAGTCCAACTTTTGCCACAGCTAACTGCGCTGCCATAAGCGCAGTGGTGCTTCGCCCACTTCCGGCGGCGCCAAGCAACAGCTGCACACCTGAATCGGCGCCTAATGCCAGTTGCTGCTGGTCGGAGAGCGAGATCTGCGGTTCTTGTTCTGGCAGCCTTAATTGGATGGTCACTGGCACATTGTGGTCATTTCCTCGGACAACTGCGTTGATTTAAGCCGTTCATGGCACGATGTGCAGGTGATATCTGTTCCGGCCCAAGTAAGACGCCCTGCTGACCTGGCTAGATTGCTAGTTGTTGTGGTGATTGGTGCCTTGGTTTTTGCAGCTGGAAACTTAGCTGCCCAAACCACAACCGGGCTGCAGTCTGACATTGTGCAAGCTACTCGATTACTACCCAGCATCATTGTGGTTTTGCTAACCGCAATAGGTGGCACGTTCGCAGTGCTATTGCCCGCTGCCTTTGTGATCCTGGGATTGCTGGAGCGAAAAATTAAATTAGTTCTACAAGCGCATTTGGCAGCATTAATTGCGATCATCGCTGCGATTGCAGCAAATAGTTACATCACCTCAGCTTCAAATTTTGATCTAGTTACGATGTTTATTGGCTCTGCTTCAACTACTGCCACTCCAATTAATACTTTACTTGCCGCAACTCTTGCTCTTGCAGTTGTGCTGCGATTAACAGAGCGAAAATATTGGTCGATTGCAACCATCTCAATTACTGCAGTATTAGCGTGGTCAACTGTGTTGGCTGGATCTTCAACTCTGATCGCTCAAGTACTTAGTGTTGTTGGCGGAATCAGCGCAGGATTAATTGTTCGAATCTTGCTAGGAACTCCTTCCACGCGGCCAAGTCTTTCGCAGATAGTTGAAGGAATTCCCGAATTCGGATTGGGTGAAGCTGATTTTTTAGAAATCAACCCAACTACTTATCACGCTGTTTTGGCCAGCGGTAAAAAAGTTACGCTTGAAATATTAGACCGAGATTCAGATCGCGCTGGTTTTATTGCTGGATTTTGGCGAGCAATTCGGCTACGTGGAATTGAATCTGGTGCTGGACTTGCAATGCGAGCTAAGGCGGAGCGATTAATGCTTGCTAATCTTGCAGCTCATAATGCGGGCGCAGCAGCTACTGAGGTTTATGTGATCAAAGAAATAAATGCTGATGCAATTGTTATTTTGCGTGAACGGCTAGCAACAGCTGAGATCACTATTGATACTCCTAATTTGAATCAAGTGATAGCCCAGGTGTGGCAAGAGTTAGCTAAGTTGCATCAATCAGATATTGCACATCGCAATGCCACGCTAAATTCGTTTGGGTTAAATCAAAGCCAGATTGTGGTGAAAAACCTTGATACTGCAGTGATTGCAGCCCCTAAACTGTTAATCGCGCTGGATGTAGCAGAGCTGCTGCTTGCCACAACTCAGTTAATAGGTGCAGCTCAAGCAGTTCAAATTGCTATTAGTGAACTGTCAAAATCTAAAGTGTTTTATGCTGCTCGCTTGCTGCAACCAATTGCGATGAGCCCAGTTTCGCGAGCAAATCTAAAAGCAAATAAATCAAGCTTAGGTGAGCTTCGCAGCGAACTTGCTGGGCTTGGCTTTGATACTGCAACTGAGCCCCTAAATATTCAGCGACTTCGACCTCGCACAATTTTGTTATTAACACTTTCAGTTGGTGCTGGATATGCGGCGCTAAATCAGCTTGCTGAAGTTAATTTAATTAATATCTTTAGTGCAGCAAATACAAATTGGATGCTAGTGGCGCTCGCATTTTCAGCACTGACTTATATTGGGGCAACTTTTGCGCTAACTGCATTTGCTACTAAAAAAGTAGATTGGATTAAGGCATTTATTGCCCAACTAGCTGGAAGTTTTTTAACCTTAGTTACACCACCTGCAGTTGGTGCGGTAACCGTAAATGTGAGATTTTTACAACGAGCAGGATTTACCCCTGGGGCTGCTGGTGCAACAGTTGCTATGAGTCAGATCACTATGTTTGCAACCCATATTTTGATGTTGATTGCAGTTAGTGTTATTGCTGGCACCTCAACGCAACTAAGTTTTGATCCACCTAGGTGGCTGATTTTAGCAGTTACGGTAATTGCATTTGTCTTAGTTCTGGTGCTCACAATTCCAATTGGAAGAAATTGGTTGCTTGACATCACTGCAAATTTTCGAAATCAAATGGCGCCAGCTTTAGTAAAAGTTATCAGTGAACCACGCCGGTTAGTTTTTGCGATGTTTGGTGCGGTTGGAATGAATATGGCTTATATCTTCTGCTTGGCAGCATCGATTCGAGCATTTGGTGATGACACTGCGCTGATCACAGTTGCATTTATTTATTTAGCAGGCGCAACGCTTGGCTCGCTTGCGCCAACTCCGGGCGGTTTAGGCGCAGTTGAGGCCGTCTTAGTTGCTGCGCTAACCGCAGGTGGGTTACCGGCGGCAACTGCCATCAGCGTGACGCTGTTGTATCGATTAGTTACGTTCTGGCTGCCAGTTTTGCCAGGTTGGCTTGGATTTAACTATTTAACCCGTAAAGAATCCCTGTAACTTAAGCCAAGCCAGCAGCCCAGCTGCGTTACCTCTACCCTTAGCCCTGTGAGTTCAATTAATGCCGAGCAACCAGTTCGAATGCCCCGTGAAGAGCGCCGGACAGCGCTGCTCTCAGCAGCCCGAGATGCCTTTGTAATTCACGGCTATCACGCTGCCTCGATGGAGGAAATTGCCGATCGAGCCGGGGTTTCCAAGCCAGTGCTTTATCAGCATTTTGAGAGCAAGTTGGAGCTTTATTTAGCGCTGCTAGATCAAGGCTGTGACACATTGCTGGAGCGGATAAAAACTGCGCTGGGATCCACCACAGATAACCGACAACGGTTGCGCGCAACAATCTCAGTTTATTTTGATTTGATTGAAGAGCCTGCCAGCGGAATTAAATTGGTTTATTCAGGTGACTTAATTAATGAGCCAGCAGTTCGGTTTCGGGTAACCAAAGCTGAGCATGACTGTGCTGAGTTAGTTGGCAGCGTGATTGCTCAAAATACCCAGATTCCAAGTGAGCAGGCAGTGATTCTTGGTGCAGCGCTAACTGGTTTAGCGCAGAATGCAGCTCAGCGCTGGATTGAACAAGGTGGCGTAAATAAAGATTTAGCAACTAGGTTGCTAGCAGCATTAGCGTGGCGGGGTATTTCTTCATTCCCGCTAACTAACCCAACGATTGATTAAGTTTTTGAAAGAGGAGTAATGGAAATTCGAATTGTGGTTCAACAAGCCACTCGTGAGATTGTGCTTGAGATGGAAGATGACGCCACTAAAGTGGCAAAACTAGTTGCAGACAGCATCGCAAAAGGCGAGCTGTTAGATCTAACAGATGCTAAAGGTCGAAGGGTTATGGTTCCAGTAGCAAAGCTCGCCTACGTTGAATTTGGTGCTGCAGCAGCTACTCGGGTTGGTTTCAACTGATGAATTTTTTAGAACTAAACGTAAAACCAGAAATTTGCAGTGCCTTAGCAAAAATTGGTATTACCGATGCATTTCAAATACAAGAACTAACACTTCCCTTAGGCCTTGCCGGCAAAGACATAATTGGTCAGGCTAAAACTGGCACCGGCAAAACTCTTGGTTTTGGAATTCCGCTATTACAAGCGCTGGTAATTCCAAATACAGCTCAGTATGAAGAACTTGGTGAAGGTGAAAACAAACCGCAAGCGCTAGTGCTAGCGCCTACCCGTGAGCTTGCCATTCAGGTGGCTTCAGATTTAGAGAATGCAGCAGCAGAACTGGGGGTTCGAATTTTGTGTTTATACGGCGGTAAAGCGTATGAACCACAGATTGATGTTTTGAAATCTGGAGTAGATGTAATTGTGGGCACCCCTGGTCGAGTGCTGGATCTGGCGAATCAACGTCATTTAGATCTCAACTGGGTTCGAGTGCTGGTGCTTGATGAAGCAGACGAGATGCTTGATATGGGATTTCTGCCTGACGTTGAAAAACTAATCAGCAAGCTGCCAGCAAAGCGGCAAACTATGTTGTTCTCAGCAACTATGCCAGGGCAGATAATTAATCTTGCACGTAAATACATGACGCAACCAGTTCATATCAGAGCAGTGAATCCAGATGATATTGATAACTCAATTGTGGATGCGATCGAGCAGCATGTTTGGCGGGCACATCAGATGGATAAGCCAGAACTTGTAGCTCGCGTGCTACAAGCAGATACTTGCACCAAGTCAATTATTTTTTGTCGAACTAAACGTAACGCTCAAAAGCTCTCAGATGACTTATTAGAGCGCGGCTTTAAAGCCGTAAGTGTGCATGGCGATATGGGCCAGGGGGCCAGAGAGAAATCACTTGAGCAATTTAAAGGTGATAAGGCAAACATCTTGGTTGCCACAGATGTTGCAGCCCGAGGTATTGATATTGATGCGGTTAGCCATGTAATTAATTTTGATTGCCCAGAAGATGAAAATTCATATGTGCATCGAATCGGTCGAACTGGGCGCGCTGGCGCATCTGGTGTGGCGGTGACATTTGTTGATTGGGCTGATTTACCTCGCTGGGAGCGAATTAATGCAACGCTGGGCTTGGCCTTTGCCGATCCGATTGAAACTTACTCCAGCAGCGAGCATGTTTATGTTGGGCTGGGAATTAAGCCTGGAACTAAAGGCAGATTAGTTCCAGCAAAACCTATGGCTCAAGCTGAACCTAAGCCAGTTTCAAAATCCAATGGGCGCCCTGCAGATAGACCTGCAGCCAAACCAAAACAAACTGACCGAACTAGACAGCGAACAAGTAAAATAAGAGACAAATGAGCACGCCAGAGTCAATGGAGTTAGCAGCGAACCAGCTTCGATACCGCATCAAAACCACTCGTGGGGAATTCGCTGCCTTAGAAGCTACTCCACAAAGTGAGCCAATTGGTACAGCGCTATTAATTCACGGCTTTACTGGTAGCAAAGAAGATTTTATTCATTTACTGCCAGAGCTTGCCAAGCTTGGTTGGCGAGCAGTTGCGATCGATCAGCGCGGCTGTTACGAAACTGCTGGCTCTGAGCTTGAAGCTGATTACACCATGACTGAATTTGCAACCGACCTAAAAGAGCTGCTTAACACTTTTACTGAGCCAGTGCATCTGCTCGGTCATTCATTTGGCGGATTAGTAACGCAGGCAACTGCGCTAACTGGAGTTAAATTAGCTTCACTGACGCTGTTCTGCTCCGGCCCCGGCGCTATCCCTGGCACCAGCTATGACTGGCTTAAAGATTTTCAAGCCGACCTGCGAGCTGGCAATAAGGCAACGCGAATTGATACCAGCATCGCTGAGATGAAAGCTGCAGGACAAATCAAAAATGCCGAAGTTGAGCAGTTCTTAAGAAATAGGTGGAGCGGCAGTAAAACTGCAGCGCTGCTTGGCAAAGCTCAGATTTTAATTGATCAAGCTGATCTATCAGAGCAGCTGGCTAAGTTAACTGCAGCAGGATTGCCAGTTTTAGTAACTCACGGCGTTAATGATGATGCTTGGCCAATTTCGCAACAGCAAGAATTGGCGGAGATCATTAAAGGTGAGTATGTAGTGATTTCAAATTCAGCTCATTCACCAAATGTAGAAAATGTTGCAGAAACTACAACTGTGCTTGATCAGTTTTGGCGTAGCCAGCTCTAGTTGAGCTAATCACAATCACCAGCCCTGTCATAATTAACACAACTGCTGGAAATATCTGCCAAGGTGGTTGCTGCCCGGGCCAGAACCAAGCGATTAAAACCGCACCTGGCATCTCTAATAAAATTGCCAAGCTAATTGTGGTTGCTGAAAGTGAGCGCAGCGCCATATTCATTAAGGTGTGCCCTAGCAGCTGAGCAATTGCAGTTAAGCCCAGAATTAAAATCCAATCGCGTGCGGCATAACCTGTTAGCGGCGAATCTGAGACCAGCACAAAAACCAAAAGCACAGCTGCCGCTGCTGCATAAACTAAAGTTGTATAAACACTAGTTGGAATATTTTTTCTCACTCGCTGGCCAACTGTCATATAAGCTGCAGCAAACATTGCACCTAACAGCGCTAATAAATCTCCAATTAGCGCTGTTGGATTCAAACTCACATCAATTCCAGTAAGCATAATTACGCCAATGAGACTAATTGCAATGCCAAACCATTCTTTACCTGGCGCTTTAACGCCAAGGCCATGCGCAATTAACGCAGCCCAAACAACCTGGGTAGCCACAATTGCAGTTGATGCTGCAATTGATGTATACCTAAGTGATGGAATCCAAGCGGCAAAATGCAGTCCTAGAAAAAATCCAGCTAGCGCTGCACCAACTAAATCTCGCCTAGTTAAATTACGCCAAATCTCTTGATTTTTTAGCCATGCAAATGGTGCTGTAACTGTGGCGCCAATAAAACATCGCCAAAAAGCTATCGCTAGTGCAGGAGCAGCGCAGGCTGCAATCATCGGTCCTGAGCTTGAAACCGCCACAATTGCGATTGCCAGCGCAGTTAGATCTGTGCGGTAATGCTGAGAATTCATAACGCGACCCTAAAGCCTGCCTAATTGAGTTAGCCTATGCACATGGAACACCGCGTTTTTCTTGCCAGATTAGCCGGCACAGCTGTCTTTGATCCAAACGGGGACCAAGTTGGACGGGTGCGAGATGCAGTGCTTTCTCGACCAGCTCCGCTGCGGCTGCCCCGAGTTCGAGGGTTAGTTGTTGAGGTGCCCCCAAAACGCAGAATCTTTGTTCCGATGGGAAGAATCACTGACATATCTGCTGATCAAGTTGTTACAACGGGCACTTTAAATTTACGTCGATTTCAACTGCATGCTGACGAGGTGTTAGCGCTGGGCCAGCTGCGCAATTCTAATTTTAACGTTAAAAGTAAACCCAACTCTCAAAAAATTGTCGATATGGCAATGCAGCTAGATCAAAAGGCTAGAGAGTGGTCAATAACAACTGTGTTTGTGCGGGAATCATCAAGTGGTTTTATGAGACGAGCAGTTGAGACCTTGATTGATTGGTCAGAGCTACAAATTGAATCGCACCTAGCAACTGCAAGTGAAGAGCAGCAACTACTCGCTCAGGTAAATGAGATGCATGAAGCGGATGCGGCAAAATTTCTATTAACGCTTTCCTATGAAGTTAGATTACAATTTGCACGAGATTTAGCAGATGAAGTACTTGCTGCGGTTTTAGAAGAGCTGCCAGATGATGACCGGGTGGCGCTTTTGCAAGGACTTGAATTATCTCGAGCTGCAAATATTTTAGAAGAGATGGATCCAGCAGATGCTGCAGATGTACTCAGTGAGATGTCACCCGAGAGCGCAGCTGCTTATTTAAATTTAATGGAGCCAACTGATGCTGCTGGGTTAAAACAACTATTAACCTATGGCGATTACACAGCTGGCGGCATGATGACATCTAATCCAGTGATTCTGCCGGCAAATGCAACTGTTGCCGATGCGCTAGCGGCAGTTAGAGTTAAGGCTGTAACCCCTGCGCTAGCAGCGCAGGTTTTTGTGGTGCGAGCTCCAACTGAGACACCAACTGGCAGGTTCTTAGGAATTGCGCATACTCAGCGATTGCTGCGTGAACCGCCATTTACCTTAGTTTCATCAGTGCTTGATACCACTATTGAAGCAATTCATCCAGCTGCTCCCTTAAGTGATGTGACCCGCAGATTTGCCACTTACAACCTAGTTGCACTGCCCGTAATTGATGAGGTGGGCAGACTAATTGGCGCTGTTACAGCTGATGACCTAATTGACCATATGCTGCCAAGTGATTGGCGCGATCAACCCGAGGTGGAAAATGGCTAACCGCAAACTAGATCAACCCGCTACAAAATCAATTCGTATTCAGCGGGATCCCGAACGAGTTGGTCGAATCAGTGAGCGGATTGCCCGTTTTATTGGATCTTGGCAATTTATTGGCTGGATGACAATTGTGGTAACAACTTGGTTAGCGCTAAACATTTTTGCACCACAGTATTTAAAGTATGACGAGTATCCCTTCATTTTTTTAACCTTGGTGCTTTCATTGCAAGCTTCATATGCCGCTCCATTGATTTTGCTAGCTCAAAACCGCCAAACTGACCGCGATCGCGTCACTTATGCTGAAGATCGTGCACATAACGAACGCTTACATGCAAATACAGAATTCTTATCTCGCGAGCTCTCTGCAGTTCGTGCCGCTTTAGGTGACGTTGCTACGCGTGATTACATCCGCGCCGAGATTAGAGAGCTGTTAGCTGAGATTAAAGCTGATCAAAATAAACCTAACTAGCTTGCTGTAATCGCTTAAGGCCATGCTGCTGACCAGGCTTAATTGGGATAACTTCAGTGTTTGTTTTTGTAAGCTGCAGCCAGCTTGCAACTGCTTGCGAGAATTTTGATTTTGGCCTAAGCGCAACAGCTGCCTCCCCCGACCAGATTGCCTGCTCAAATAGCTTGGCATCGGAAACCAAAAAGGCTGCTGGGGCTATGGTTGAAGATTCAGCAATTAACTTACTGAGCTCATAATTGGCTGTTCGCGAAGTAGTTTTATTAACAATGATTTGCAGTTTATTTTGATAATTAACTGCATTTTTGGCCAGCCAATTACAAGTTGTCAGCATTGAGATTGGATCTGCTGCTGTTACTAAAATTAATTCCGCACTACTTGCTATTACCTGTTGTTGAAATTTGGCAATAGCGCCTAATGGCTGCAATTGTCCAAGATCTATAACAACAAGCTGGTCTAGCTCGCTAGCAGCGCAGATCACTTCATCCATTACGTTTAAATCTAAATCAATTAACTGATTAGCAGCAGCTAGCCCTGGCAGTAATCGCAGCGCTGGTGTGATTTGAATGCAGCGCTGCGCTAACTCAGCTGCGGTAAGCGGCGCGTATTGCAGCTGCTGTGTTAGCTGTAGCAGCCCCGATGTGCTGGCATGCTGATTTAACTGAGCTGCCAAGCTTGGATGTGTTAGGTCAAAATCAACTAAACACACACTTTCGAGCATCGATCGAAGCTGTGCCATGCTGATCGCAACCGCAGAAGCACCGCTACCAGACGCAATTGCAGCGATAGCCACAATTCGACCTTGCCCGATTGTGGATTCTAACTGTGTCACAGCTGGCTTTAGTTTTCCTAGCTCTGCTGCCAGCTGAGCTAAATCAATAGCGCTGTGATTTAGACCCAGTTTTCGCAGCTGTGAGTTATCGGTGGTTTTAATAGTTAGCAGATCAACTTTTTGTACGATTAGTTTGACTAAGTTTTTTTCCAGCCTAGGTAGGTTGGCATCAATAATTACTAAATCGGCTTCAGCGCTATTTAGCAGTGCAATTAATTCAACTGCATCTTCAACTACTCCTAATAAATTCATCCCAACAACTGGATGCAGCACTCTAGAACTGATGGCTCGATTCAGCTGCAAATCAGCAGTTGCAATCACTATGTTTAAGCTCATTTTCTGACCAAGTAAGGCTTTGAAGCTGCGATAGCATCTAACACAGCTGCGATTCGATCAGGCATAATGAAAAAGGTTATTGGAATTTCAACACTGATCCCTGAGCTTAATTCAGCTATTGCAGCAACTGGTAGATCAGCTAGAACTAACTGTGCTGCACCTGTGGTATTCCCAACTAGATCTTGCGGAATCACCCAAAGATCAAAGACATCACCGCTAGCTATTTGGGCAGGGAGTGACTTTTGATCAAAACTTATAGTTAGTTCTTGCAATCTTGAAGTAAAGCTAGACACATTTGCACTAGCAGCGAGCGATTTTGCGCTAACTGCATGAAGAAGTTCTTTTCCAATCAAATCGGCAGTGGTAACTTGATAATTAGTTAACTCTGCAACTTTTGGCAGCAAAATAACTTCTAAATCTGCCAGTGTTAGTTTGGTGCCAGCTGGCAAAGCTGATTTGTATGCCACCGCTTGCTGCATCTCAACCGGACTAGATATAGCGGCCATACCAATTAAAACTGCCGTTATAAATAATCCTGCTCCAAGCACTTTTGGGACGCGAGCAAAAGTTGAAATTTTTGCTCGCGGCGCAGAGGGCATTTTTGATTTAACTATGTTTCGACGGCGCTTTGGCATTAACTGCCCACCTCTATTTTTAGCACCTGATTATAACTAATAGTAATTACTTGATTAGCTAAAGCAATGTCAAAGCAATCTTGCCAAATCTCAACGAGCTCACACATGATTCGTTCCCCAGATTTAAAATCAACAATAATTCGTTGCTTTAGTTGTTCAAAAAGTACCGGGACAAATAGCAACTTACGCAGCTGATTTGGATTACCTGCCTTTGGTAACTGCGCCACATATTCAATGCTGGTTAGCGGAATAAGTTGGACAGTCATTGAGCTGCGAACCAGCACCGCATCTGCGCCGGCGCGTAATAATTCACCAAGAATTAGGTCATCTGTTATTAATTTTATTCTTAGTAATTGTTTTGCAGCAGCTAATCTAGTTGCAAGACTTAGTTGCAACATATTTGCTTGACTTAATTGTTCTATTTCAGCATTGATGGAAAAGCGATTTTCGGTGCTCCAGATGCTTGTGAGTTCTTCGTTCAGCTCTTGCAGATATGGGTTTTGTTCTTCCATTTGAAAAATCTATTGATCTTGAATTATTCAGTATTTTTTCTTCACCAGCTCTGGTGCTCATCTAGTTGGGTGATAGCAATTTCAACTAACTCCCTTAACACTTTAACTAACTAAAGGAGTACCGTGCATCTAACCACTATAAATCCCATCGTCATTGCCCCGCCACCTGCAATAAACACTGATTCGATCATATTTGGCGAATCGAAACCAGCAGCTAACTACAGCCAGCCGCAGCTTGCGCTTCAGTTCTCACCAATCCCAACTCATCCAGGCCAATCAAACTCAGCACAGATTCAACTTTCACCTATGTTAAGAATTGGTCAACGAGATCCAGCGATCTGGGCTTCACAGCTTGTTGCAGGTATTTTGGAGGTGCTTGCTGGTGCAAGATCCGTGTCGCAGCTGGCAATGCTGCTTAGCCCTGAGGTGTATGCAGTTATCAATGCGCATGCCCAGCGGCTTGCAGGGCTTAGTCCAAGACATCGCCCACTAGTTCGAAGTGTGCGAGTTTGTATGCCAACAGATGAAGTTGCCGAAGCGGCAATAGTAATTCAAGGCGCTAAAAGATCAAGAGCGATTGCATTGCGACTAGAAGTGCAGCATGGCAGATGGCGCGCCACTGCAATTGTTTTTGGTTAGCGGCGTGGATCTCCATGGCAGCGCTTATATTTCTTACCAGAACCACAAGGGCAGCTGGAATTGCGCGGCGTATCTGGATACTCTAAATCGCCACCAGTAAGCGCGGTAGTGTGAGCCTTAGCAAGTCCTGGTGCATCTACTTGAACATTTTCGGTTGCAGGTGTTACTTGCACCTGTGCGGCAAATGCATAAGTGACAGCTTCTTCTTTGACGCTATCCATCATGGCAACAAACAGATCAAAACCTTCGCGTTGATATTCAACTAGCGGATCTCGCTGCCCCATCGCTCTAAGTCCAATACCGTTTTGCAGGTAATCCATTTCATATAAATGCTCACGCCATTTTGTGTCAAGCACACTTAGCACTACCCGGCGCTCTAATTCGCGCATAACTTCTGCGCCTAAAGATTCTTCACGTGCTTGATAAGCAGCTTTGGCATCCGCTAACACTTGCTCGATCATGCCATCGGTATTAAGTACGCCGCCTAGCCGTTCGCGCAGTTGATCTGGCGTAATTGAGATTGGATAAAGTTGTCGAAGCGCTGTCCATAGCTCCTCAAGATCCCAATTCTCTTCATAAGGATCTGCAGTAGCCGCCACGATGTAGCCATTAATGGTGTCGCTCATAAACTCTTGCAGCTCTGATTTCAGATCAGCTCCCGCTAACACACGTTGGCGTTCGGTATAAATAACTTTTCGCTGCTGATTCATAACTTCGTCATACTTTAAGATGTTTTTGCGAATCTCAAAGTTTTGTTGCTCAACTTGGGTCTGCGCATTTTTAATTGCATTTGAAACCATCTTGGCTTCAATTGGCACATCATCTGGCACATTAAATCTACGCAGGAAAGAATCAACTAGATCTGATTTAAATCGGCGCATTAAGTCATCGGTGAGCGATAGGTAAAATCGACTCTCGCCTGGATCTCCTTGTCGACCTGATCGACCACGAAGCTGATTATCAATTCGTCGGCTCTCATGGCGTTCAGTACCAAGCACATATAACCCACCAAGCGCAACTACTTCGTTGTGCTCTGCGGCAACTAAATTTTGCGATTTGGCTAATGCAGCAGGCCAAGCTGCCTCATATTCAGCGGCCGCTTCAACTGGATCCAAACCGCTGTGCTGCAGCTCCTGATCTGCCAGGAACTCAGCATTGCCGCCCAGCATGATGTCAGTACCTCGGCCTGCCATATTTGTTGAAACTGTAACTGCAAACTTCTTGCCAGCCATCGCCACAATTGCAGCTTCCCGATCGTGCTGTTTTGCATTTAGCACTTCATGTTTAACGCCTGCTTTGCGCAGCAAATTTGAAAGTAGCTCTGATTTTTCAACTGATGTGGTACCAATTAATACTGGTTGGCCCACCTTGTTGCGCTCAGCAATATCTGAAACAACTGCGTTGAATTTTGCCGCTTCGGTTCGATAGACCAAATCAGCCTGATCAATTCGGCTCATATTTTTATTAGTTGGAATTTGAACAACACCTAGTTTGTAGATTCGATCAAATTCACCCTCTTCAGTCATCGCAGTACCAGTCATGCCTGAGAGTTTGTTATAAAGTCTGAAATAGTTCTGCAGCGTGATAGTTGCCAGTGTTTGATTCTCTTGCTTAATCGTGACGCCTTCGCGGGCTTCAATAGATTGGTGCATACCTTCGGAATAGCGACGACCAGAAAGCACGCGTCCGGTATGTTCATCAACGATTAATACTTCACCATCTTTAACAATGTAATCGCGATCGCGACGATAGAGCTCTTTTGCCTTTAGTGAGTTATTTAAAAACCCAATTAGTGGGGTGTTTTCTGGCTTATATAAATTATCAATATTAAGTAGCTGCTCAACTTTGGTTATGCCAGCTTCAGTTACGCCAACTGTGCGCTTTTTCTCATCGACTTCATAGTGCGCATCACGGTTAAGTTGATTTGCAACCTTTGCGAACTGTGAATACAGCTCGTTTGCTTCATCTGCAGGTCCAGAAATAATAAGTGGGGTTCGAGCTTCATCAATTAAAATCGAGTCAACTTCGTCAACAATTGCAAAATTGTGACCGCGCTGCACTAACTCAGCTGGGTCCCAGGCCATATTGTCACGAAGATAATCAAATCCAAATTCATTATTTGTGCCATAAGTAATATCAGCTGCATACATTTCACGTCGCTGACTTGCACTCATATTAGATAAAATTACGCCAACGTTTAAACCTAAAAATCTGTGAACTCGACCCATCCATTCTGAGTCACGCTCTGCAAGGTAATCATTTGTAGTAACTACATGAACGCCATCACCTGGTAGCGCATTTAAATATGCCGCCAGCGTAGAAACCAAGGTCTTACCTTCGCCGGTTTTCATCTCCGCAATATTCCCAAAATGCAGCGCCGCACCACCCATTAACTGAACGTCATAATGGCGTTGACCCAGCGTTCTTTTGGCAGCTTCTCGTACTGTTGCAAATGCTTCAATTAACAAATCATCTAGGGATTCACCCGCTGTTAAGCGTTGCCGATATTGATCTGTTAACTCACGCAGTTCGGTATCTGATAGCGCGATGAACTCAGGTTCTAACTCATTTACTGCCTTAGCAATAAGTTGAATTCGTTTAAGTTTTTTGCCTTCGCCAGCTCGTAAAACCTTGTTCAATAACTGCGCCACGAACCGGCTCCTTGCTTATTTGTCTTGAGGAGCTAATCGTAGACGGTCAGCCTTGATCCCTCACAAAATGGTCATTTTTGTGGACACCGAGCGCTTGGAGTCTGCTTTACGGCCGACTTCTTTGATTCAGTTAACTGATGATTGGCACAAGTGCGTTAAAGGCTCTATGCCTATGACTTTTTTCATCCTTCTGTGCTGAACTGAGCTCCGCCACCGATTTTCTTAATTCAGGTAGATAAAAAATCGGGTCATAGCCAAAGCCATTTGATCCAGCTAGCTCAAATCCCACAACGCCTTCCCATTCACCGCGCGCAGTCTTAGTTTCGCCAGCAGGGGTTGCGTAAGCGGCAACGCAAACATATCGAGCAGCTCTGCGTTCAGCTGGGACATCTGCTAGTTGTGAAAGCAATAAATTTAAATTTGCACTGTCATCTTTTTGACTACCTGCCCATCTTGCAGATAGCACACCAGGCATGCCGTTTAACGCATCAACTTCAATTCCCGAATCATCTGCGAGCACTGGTTGATTTAAAACTTTTGCAATTGTGGTTGCTTTCAAAATTGCATTCTCTTCAAAAGTTGAACCGGTTTCGCGGACATCTGGCAGATTAGGAAAATCAAGCAGGGATTTCACCTCCCAGCCATATGGTTTTAAAATGGCAGCAATCTCTTTAATTTTATGTGCATTTGTGCTGGCAACTACTATTGAGTTCATTTATTAAGTGCAGCTAACTGTAATTTGGTTAAATCAACACAACCTGCAGCAGCATAATCCAACATCTGATCCAGGGCTGCGCGCTGAAAAGTTTTGCCTTCAGCAGTTCCTTGTACTTCAACTAAATTGCCAGCACCAGTCATAACTACATTCATATCGACATCAGCTGCCACATCATCGTCGTAATGTAGATCTAATCTAATCTCATCACTAATAATTCCAACGCTTACTGCAGCAACCGAATCAATTAATACTTTTGATGTTGGCAGCAGCAATCCGCGCTGGGTTGCAGTATCTAGTCCAAGCGCGAGCGCCACATAGGCACCCGTAATTGCGGCAGTGCGCGTGCCGCCATCTGCTTGCAACACATCGCAATCAATCACAATTGTGTTCTCGCCAAGTGCTTTCATATCCACAATTGATCTAATGCTGCGACCAATTAACCTTGAGATCTCTTGAGTTCGGCCACCAAGCTTGCCCTTGACGCTTTCGCGATCACTGCGAGTTGAAGTTGCCCGCGGCAACATTGAATATTCTGCAGTAATCCAGCCCTCACCTGAATCTTTTTTAAATCGCGGCACCCCAGGTGAAACTGATGCGGTGCAAAGCACGCGGGTATTACCGACATCAATTAAACATGAGCCTTCAGGCGCTGAAGTCCAATTCACACTAAAGCTCACCGGACGAAGTTGGTTGGCGCTGCGGCCATCGGTTCTGGTCATTCTTCCTTTTTCTGATTAAATTGAAACTTGAGCTGCGCTTTGCACAACTGGACCTAAAAATCGCTGTGCGAGTTCTTGAAACGCTTGGGCATCTTTAGTTGCGGCAAATATATGTGTTGGAGCAGCGCCGCCTGGTGGCCGAAGTAAGTTGTTTTCTAAAAGTGCATGATGCAGATCTTGCGCAGTTTCTTCAGCGCTAGATACCAGCGCCACTTCTGGGCCAACCACATATGAAATCACTGCTGTTAATAACGGATAGTGCGTGCAACCTAAAACTAAAGTATCTATTCCCTGTGCAACTAAATCATCTAAATATTCATGCGCGACGTTAAGCACCTGATCCCCAGTAGTTTCACCGCGCTCGACAAATTCAACAAATTGCGGGCAGGCTTTAGAAATTACCTCAATACTTGGAGCGGCAGCAAATGCATCTGGGTATGCCCCTGATTTGATAGTGCCGCTAGTTCCAATTACCCCAACTTTGCCGCTGCGAGTTACTGCAACTGCTCTTCTAACTGCAGGGCGCACTACTTCAATTACTGGAATCTGATATCGCTCTCGGGCGTCATGGAGCACCGCAGCGCTAGCGGTGTTACAAGCAATCACAATTGCCTTAACGCCAGCTGCAACTAAATGGTCCATCACCCCAAGCGCATATTCGCGCACATCAGCTAGCGGCTTGGGTCCATATGGGCCGTTTTTGGTATCCCCGATGTAATAGACAGACTCTTGGGGAAGCTGGTCAATGATGGATCTGGCCACAGTAAGGCCACCAACCCCTGAGTCCAGAATGCCTATCGGCGCGTCTATCACGGCTTAAGCGTAGAGGGCAGCTGTGCCATTAATGGGGCGGCTGCTGGGGAAAGCTGGATTGCAATCAAAAATTCACCAAATAAAGTTATGCAAAACTTGCCCAACTTAGGGCAGATGTGCAAGATTGACCTCGTGCCGTGGCCAAAGGGTCACGACTGGGTAGGCAGTTGTCTACCCCTACCTGCTGGAGGCAG
>Ga0222713_10001971_pt1 | contig 22272 bp, 29 predicted proteins | sample C33_649DmetaG_FD_165061 | JGI IMG/M metagenome (GOLD analysis project Ga0222713, IMG submission 165061) | Estuarine water microbial communities from San Francisco Bay, California, United States - C33_649D | ecosystem: Environmental > Aquatic > Marine > Unclassified | place: USA: California...
CTTTTACCTGCTCCCGAACCGCCTGCAAAGATATTCAACTCTCCACGGTTCATACCACCAAACAGTTTGCGATCCATACAAGGCCAGCCTGTCGATACCTGTCCGTTCTTGTCTTTGATTCCCATCAATCGCCCACGGGGATCAGCAAAGTAGTCTGTGCCCATGTCTCGAGCAAGACCAATTTGGACGGCTTCTTTAATTAGGACTTCTACTGCACCGTAGTCATGTTTTTCAAGTAATTCGGCTGATTCAATAATTGCACGTTCAAGAGCCTTGTGTTGGGTAAACTTTTCAAACTCATCCATAAACCAATCCATGTGGCCTTCTTTAAGATCATCAGGTCGTTTAAGTTCAGTTCTGCAGGTTGCATTGACCATTTCATAGTCTGGCAATACATTATATCCTTTGGCATATTCATGGATGAATTCTGCTGCATCTTGTAGTTTGCGATCAAACAAACTGTGATCGAAAATACCTTGACAACGAACAAACACTTCTGCATCTGCTAGCATGAGTTCAAGATATAATTTTTGTACTTCGTAATCGTAGGTTTTTATCATTTTAATACCAAATAGTCAACAACAACACAGCGCCTTGGCAATTCTTTAACAGGATATACTCCGTGAAATACGTTGCCAGGCATAATAAGACATTTTCCAGCAGTTGGGCGAATAGCTCTGTAGAACGGTGGATTCTCGTCAGTCATAAACACCATTGTCGAACCGTGAGCTTGATACTTAGGATCGGAGTTCGGGTCAACTACATGACTGCCATCCATATGCAGAACTTGTGTAATTACATTTAATCCATGTGAGTGTATAGTTTGCCAACTGCCTTCTTCATAATTCATAATCCAAGATGTAGCAGGAACTATTTCTACATTACGATAATTTTCTTTTAATTTTTTAGCAGTCCAAGTAGTTAACTTATTAAATGCTTTTTGAAATTCAGCAGATATTTCAATCTCACTGTTTTTGTACTTACGATGTTTAATTTTTGAAGCAGGATCTGCATCTTGCCAAAGAGGATATTGATGTGCTCCAAAAGATGAAGATTCATAACTGTAGTCAGTCGTTGGATCTCTATCCAAGAAAGGTTTAAATTCTCGATATGGATGATAGTACGTATCTATAAGAAACTGATCACCGCAGGTATATAGATTATTATAACTGTGCATATCTTTTATTATACACTAATTGTTAGGTGTTTTGCAACACCAAAGTTATAATTCCATTCACGTTGTTTGGTATGATATAGCACTGCACCTACACTAGAACTAGGGTCTCCAGGATTAGATAATGACCAACGATACCGCCACATGGGTTCGACTATTTTTTTGTTAGCTGCCGAATTCATTGCACATCCTCCCATGTAGACTAGACTGTCTGCTCTTGTTAGTTCTTTAGCCTTATACATGACCTTAGCAACTTCTAATTCAAATCGTTCTTGTACTGCGGCTGCTAGGTCATGAACATCTTGCAAGCTCATACAATCTATACCCCAATTCTCAACTCCACGATGAAAGTTATAATTGATGTCAATAGGTCCGTTTTTTCCAAAGTATAAATCTAAGCTGCTTCTAAATCGGACCGGATCACCCTTCTCTGCCATTTGTTGCAATAGGTATTCATCTTGTATTGGAGTCATTCCTAACATTTGTGTGAATGCTGAATAGAATAAACCAAGACTGTTAGGATAGCTACGACTCCATACTTTAGTCATTTCGCCGTGCAGACCTTGCCAGATAGTAGCACATTCAAATTCTCCTATGGCGTCGAGTACCACAATAGCACAATGATTAAAAGGGCTGGTATAGTAGCCTGCGGCTGCATGGCTCGCATGATGCGGTGTATAAGTGATCGGAGCATAATGAAGATTTATGTTATTAAGATAACGTCTAGGTAATACACTTAGGTCAAATGCTCTATTATATTGCCCAGCTTTTAATTGTCTTGCTTTTTTAAGCCAGGGTTGCTCGTACCAAAATATTCTGTCCGGCGATCCGAGATGCAAAGCATCGAAAATAAAAGAACGATCTAGTTCATCTGTCGATGCGCTTTGATTAGATATTAGTTTACCATCTTTAAAAACAGCAAGGCTACTTCCGTGGTTAAGGGCATTTACCCCCCATGCAATCATTTGTAGATAAATGGATCACGTTTACGCAACTCCGCTAAACGTTTTTTCCATGCCTTACGTTCTTGATACTTGTGCCAAGGATATAAAATAAAATTCAATATTTTTTTAATCATTTTGATTCTCCAATAATGCTATTTTGTTTAGCATTTTTCTTTTTTCAATTTCAATCTTTGCAGGATTAGATGTTGCAGTTTTTATAGCATCAACTACAACAAATAATTTTCCATATTTTAATACAGCATCTGCGCAATCTTTAACTGTGTCATTCCAAGTAGGAAACGCAATTGACCAACCTAGTTCTTTAGCTTGATCTATTAGCACTGTGCCTGCTTTATCTTGATCAGGAATAACAATCACTTCTTTGCCTATATTGTTAATTATCCTTGCCTGCTGGTCTGATATTTCGTTAGTGAGCAGAGCCACACCATTTACACTGATAGCATCGAACGGACCTTCGACTACAAACACATACTTGTGTTCCGCTGGTTGATTATCCACGTTAAATACAAAGAACGGATGTTGATCTGACAGATACTTGGGCTTACCATCTCGAACTTTTCTTGCAGTATTGCCAACAATTTTGCCTTCGTATTTAAAAGGTATTATGACTCTATCAGAATATCCAGGTACAGGACTCCAATAGAAATGACTACTGACCGGGTCATATCCTCTATTGACTACATATTCGACTACTTCAATTAGTCGTTGTTCTTCGTCAATATTTAAATGTTCGTCTAGCCATTCTACTAAAGGCAGAGCACCTTCTGGCAATGGTTTTTCTGTAAAGGTGGGTTTCTCAACAAATGTTTCAGGCGTATATTCTGCTGATTCAGTTTTGAGTGCTTCAAATATCAACTGTTTAATATCGTCGTCGTTGGCACCGAGCCATTGGCATAGACTTTTAAATTTGGGAGTTATTGGACTTCCAGGCTTCCAGCCGGTGGAGTATTTGCAATTGAAACAGTTATAGACAATACTGTCGTTGATAATGATACCGCCACGTTTTCTGGTATCGTGAGCATGTCCTCTATGATGACAACAAGGCGCATTGAAACTAAGCCAGCCGCTAGGGCTAGATTTTAATTTCGAAGGTAAAAGCGTTCTAAATTTGTCAAGGACAAGGGTCATACATACAGTATACTATCTGTATAGTATGCTGTCAACTGTTCCTGTATTCGATGTTTCCGGAATATGTTTAATTCTAAACCAATTATACTTTCCAGTAATGTTTTGATAAACAATCGGATCTAGGCTAGTCGTAATTGTTTCTAAATCTACCCAACGTTCTGGATTACCGCCTGCACTTTGACTGCCTTGTATAATAATATTGCCGCTATAATTAGTTGTTTTAATTTGGAATGTATGTAGGCTTTGCGGAGTACCGTATTGAGGCTGTGCATCAATAATGCCGCTGATAAAATATAACTGCGTATTAGGATCGTATGGTTGATAATTTTTAAATTCTTTGATTACAATGCTGTCTACAGGTTCACCGAATATGTCTCCGTGAATTTCTATAGGACTAAATGCTCCATATTGACTGTCAATGTAGAGAGGATTTTTTGCCGTTGTTATATGCGTATTGCCGTTGACTGTTCTAGTTTCAGTGTTAACAGAGTATTGATAAAAGCCAGGTTCGATACCAGCTAGTTCAGCATTAGATAAAATAACATATGCTTTTCCACTTGACGCCGATTGAATTACGCAATCTTTTTGTAGTATGAGTTCTTTCGATTCTCTATTAACTAGATTAAACACTAGATATGATCCTGTGATATCTTGTGCCTTCTGGTCAGAATTTCGTACCTGCAGATCTATTCTGTTATCGACACCTCGATGGATTTTTAAATTGCGATTATACACTCTACGATACCTCTCTGTTTGCCAGGCGGCTAACGTATTAGTAAATACGTCTATCTTATTTGGATATAAATAAACTGAAATGAGTTGCATACACTAGCGGACCTTTACAATATTTATCTATGAGAATCACAGAAAACCTACAAGAAAACTTTCCCTTTATAAGTGTCTTAAACCACGTTGATCAGGAATACGTGGGCATAATTATCAATCAAGATTCTGCTATCACAAGCATGTACGATTATACACTAATAAAGACTGATCAAGAAAAAGCCAAGTTTTTGGAATTAGGTGAAGTATGGTGGTGGGAGTCAAATCGTCAAATTCCTATCAATATTTTTTTACTAAAAGAAATATACGGATTTAGATATGCTATTAGAAATTTTAGTACAAAAGATACAAAAATATTATTTGGACCATGCACTAGTTTAAACGATATTATAATTAAAAGAATTAAACGTAAATCTATTACGCTAATTAGAAGACCTACTTAATACCAATAATCATTACACGATTAAAGGCTTTATCTTCAAATTCAAAACGTTTTATACCGTCGTATAATAATTCATCTAAAGGATATTTAATCATTAAGTCTCGAACAGACGATATTTCATTAACATGATCCTCGTCGGCCATATCGCTGGCTTGTAAGCACACAATGGTACCAGCAGGAATATTTTTAAACCATTCGTTAGATCTCATGTGCTCAACACTTGAGTTAATCACTACATCCGGTTTAGGTTTATATTCAAGTAAATTTATGTCAGCAGTATGCGCCTTAAACTCCCAGGCTCTATAGACCCACAAATTATTAATTGAATCTGCAATAGCTTCGCAGGAAGGATCCTGATCAAAACTTCTAACTTCTAGCACAGGTATTTTACTACGTACACGAATTAATAAATTAGCAACAGCATACCATCCTGCTAGAATCCAAATTCGATATCCATCTTCAATAGGTCTATGCTCTTCTAGAGTTCGTTCTAATCTTTCAACAAGCCATAGCTTTGACTGCATCTGTGCTGTACTAAATGCATCAAAATCCATTACGCATATCCATAACTAATCTGTTCGCAAATTAAATTCATCTGCACAACAATAGCAACTGCATAGGCTGTAGCATGACTTTTCTTAAAGTAATAATCACCATTCTCTGGCTTCGTCCATACTTCCTTCATGATCGTAGTCCAGTCTTTCCCAATCAGATAACGTTTGGCTGGGCGGATCATAGCAAGGACGGCAGATAATTGTTCCACGGAAGTCGGTAGGGTCTTCCGGATTATATCTCCATGCCCGTTCAAATGAAATAACAGATTTACAAAGTCGTCTTGTTCCAATAGGTCCCATAGTGGTTCAGTCTCCATTAATTGAACTAGGTGTGCTTCGTCTTTTACACCCTTATAAATTCCAACATTAAGAAAATCTATTTTGAAGTATTTCTCATCTTCTGCTTGTTCATAAGGTGTTGAACATAGACCCGTAATAGGATCAATTGGCACAGAGTGTAGGTATACACCTGTGTTATGTTTGACTAGTTTGTCGTGATCTTTTCTGCTAGCAGGGATGTGTTCAAACAGTTTTAATGCTTGATCTCTGTCTATAAAGTCTATGTCAATATCTGGCATTAGTTTAGTCTTGTAGTTTCAAAAAGTAATAATGGTAATGTGTCTGCTAAAAATTGTGCATACTCTTCGGCATCTTCGTGATCCTCAAATCCTGAGAATTTTACATAGACATCGTCAGTATCATCAGCAACTACCACCTCAATATCAACTTCATCACTGGAAATATGCTCTTCGTTATCGGCTAACTCTACTTCTTCATCTTCTACAATTTCAGGCTTAGCCTCTTCTCGTCGCTTCTTAAAAATCATAATATTTTCGCCTCCTTGATGACGTCTTTAACTAACTCTACATCTGCAGGCAAAGCCTTAAAACGTCGAGACCAGTGATTAGGATCAATAACTGGACCAATTATTTCTAACTGTTCGTCATTCATACGTTTTAACATTTCTTTTCCTGACTTGCTATTTAACACCATCCAAGGACTTATTAAACCTTCTTTAATATCATGCGTAGCCCTGTTTAAATTAACATATTGGAAGTAATGCTCCCAGGGTGCATTATTAGCTTCACTCCAATCCATCATGGTTTTAACAGTTCTTTGTATTGCACCATCCGCTGGTTCTATTTTAATCAGTTCGCTAATATATGTGTCATACAATTCGTCTCTACACCAATGATCTAATTTAACTCCGCTCTTAATTACAAAATCAATAAACCTCTCTGGGTAGATAGGATTGGTATTAACCAAGAAGCTACCAAACTTTATAAAGGCCGTATAATAAGGACTCGAAGCAAACTCATCAAATGTTTTAGCCTGCTTGGCCTTCTGCGTAAGTTCATAAAATCTCTGATAGGTCAACAAGCCTGCTTGAACATGCTTTTCACTTTTTGACATGTGTCTACGTTTTTGTTCACAGATATGCACTACCAAAGTTTTTTCTTTGGCAAATAGTTTACTGCAATATTCACACTTATAGTTTAATGTCTGCAATTTGCTTTTTGTCCCAACCAAGGTCCTTAGCATATTCTTTAATCTCTTTGTCTGTAGTTATTGCCGCAAGTGTTTCTACATCCGACATTTTCATATTAGGAAACATCTCTGCTAAAAACTTTTCTTTTTTATTTGTTTCTTTCTTTAACGGAATATATTCTCTATAGTGTGTTTTTCCATCACCACGACTGCATACGCACAACGACTGCCAAACTAGCTTAGGATGTTTTTGAATAGCATTCCAGTTCTTGTTGTAGTATTCGTTGACAGTTAAAATGAAATGTTCTAACACTTCGGGATCTCTAGACTTAGGAGCACTAATCCATCGATTAAGGTTCCAAAAATCGCCCTTGATCTCTTTTCGACCTTCTTCGGGCGCAGCTTCCCAAAGATCTTTCATTCCCATATCGACTGCAGGAATTATTTCTTTAAAAAGGTCTATGTGTTTATTTGCCATTCTCTTTACTCAGGTGATACAATATTATACACTGATCTAAGGCATTTTGCAAGGCGGGATTTGTTTTTGCTACCTTTCGAATTTCTCTCCAAAGAAGAGATTCGTTTGATTCTAAATAGGTTGCCTTGCCATCTCCCGGTTTGTTAGGATCATAGTTCCAGCCGATAGCAACTTTATCACTTGTTCCTTCTTCAGTAGCATATACAACACCATCTTGATGTTCGTATACATAAGTGGCACCTGGTTTAAGATTTCCCATTTTTCGCATATCCTACAGTTTCACGCTCGATGTCATCGTGATCAAACTCTGCCCAATATAATTCAAAAGCAATACAATCAGACACTGCTTCAAATTGATGATATTCGCCGGGCGCTACCTTTGTATATTCACCTGCCCGTAGTAGTGTTTCATCTACTAGATCATAGTTGTTTTTCCAAACACGAATGATCATTTCTCCTTTTTCTACAAAGAATCCGTTCCACTTAAATTTGTGTTTGTGCTTTGAACATGTGCCGCCTTTCTTGGCTTCAATACGGTGAAACTCTAATACACCGTTTGCTTCTAGGAGTTCTGTCTGACCCCATACTTTTCCTGCTTTCATTTAAATCACCTTATCTAATTGTAATACTTCACTTTGTCTGCTAACTTCTTTAACAAAGTATGCACATGGAGGATTTGGTCCATCGTGCAAAGGAACTGTTAGCAACTGGCCGTTTTTCATTTTTGGAAAATACCAACGAACATCTTGATAGATATTTACTATTTCTATACTCATGTACTCGCATTTAAATCCGTTAATAGGATTAAAAATAAAGGCATCAAATCCTCTTTCATTTAAACTTGTCAGCGGCAGCACTTCAGGATCTAAACCGCAATCTTTATCGCCGACTACCATACACCAGTCTAAAGGCATTTGTACTTCGTATCCTCCGATACTTAATAGTATAGCCGGACTATTAAAACTTTCCAAGAAAATCAACGGCATGAAGAAAAAATCTGGCTCGTTAGGATTGGAATTATCTAAGACTGAAAATCTAGTATCTTCATCTACCTCATCTGGTAATTCATTTAGGTCAAAAGACCTGTTGTTTAATGTTAGTATTTTCATATGTTCACCTTAGTAATTGTAAAGGGGTATTTCGCCTCCTTATAATATTTTTTTCGTTCTGTTAGATGGCGTTTGGAATATTTGCAAGCACTTGTTATATCCCAAATCTCTACATGGTCCTTGTCTTCCGCTTTTCTAATGCCTCGCCCAATCGATTGTATAACACGGACAAAGCTCTTTCCGGGTTCCACAAGAACCAGATTAAAAATACGAGGGATATTAATACCCACAGCGGCCACACCGTAAGTCGCCACAATAATCTTGCCATCACTTGTTTTAATTTCGTCATACTCTTCTTTCCTGTCGTCTAGTTTCATTCCACCACTAACGAATACAGCTTCTGGTATGCGCTCAATTAATTTATTTCCAGTATCAATCCTATTGATTAATACTAGAGTGTTTCCTGTTAAAGCTAGTGATTTTATTTTATTTGCCATCCAAGTAATTCTAGAATCATCAGTTACTAAAAATGCATATTCGTCTGAAAAACTTCTAAACACTTGAACTTCGTTTGTCTGCAAAATATTAATTTGCAGTTGTGCTAGGACACCTTTTTCTTGTAAATCGTGTGCAGACACTTGATTGATTACTGGACCAATGCTGGCAAGTATGCCTTGAAATTCCCATGCTTCTTTAGGAATAGTTCCAGTGAGTCCCCAACGTATTGCGCAGTTGCTAAAGTTCTGTGTTAGCAGTTTTGTTAACACCTCGGCTTTGGCTTGATGTACTTCGTCAATGATAATCGCAGATACGCCAGCAGTAAATTCTGCTAACGACAATACTTCGTCGTCATAACTTTTCTTGTCTAAGACATTAAGACTTTGCCAAGTACATATTGTATGTGTCTTGCCTAATTCTTTTCTATCGCCAAAATATACTCCAACATCAAGACCTAGATTTTTGTAGTCTTCTTCAGTCTGGACAACAAGCGATTTGTTCGGAACAATAACCATCGTACGACCATACGGTTCACAAAGATGCGACAACGTCGCTGTAGTAATCGTTTTGCCTGCACCTGTTGCTACCTCCTGTAATGATTGTGGATTTTCTAAAAACTTGTTGACAACGTCATATTGATAATCTCGCAATACGATAGGTTGCCCAGCTTGAGGGTGGCCTTTAGGCCACGTCTTGCCTTTGTCTGCCCAATAGTTTTCTGTTATTGGTTCAAATTCAACTTTGTTATGCTGTCGTTGATCTTCGATGTCAATTTCATATCCTGCATCTTCAACTATTGGTAATATTACATCAAGGTGTGCAAGATAGCCAGTGCCTCCGATGCTAAAATATGTTTTGGTTCCGTCCCACCTACCTAGCTTATATGCTGGCATATGACGGGCATAGGGCAGATCAAATTTCAATTTGTTAACAATTTTTCTTCGTGTCTCAACACTAAGGCCTTCTAACTTAATGTTAACTTCATCTCGAATCACTAGTTTACAAACTGACAATTTTCTGTTTCCTTATAGGGGTTGGAGCAATATCTCCTAAATAACACACGCATGGATGAGCCGCTAACCAAGTGGATGTTGTTGGCTCATTGATAGGCGTGTAGCTATTTGTAATAACTATTTTAACATCTATATCGTCTTTAAACAACCACTTAGGCGGCTTATGAAGGAATATTAATATTTTACCATCACTTACTGTTCCTCCAAGATTGTTTTCTTTAATCCATTCGTTAAGTTTTGATTTTTTCTCAACTGGATCTCTGAAACAAACTTTTATTTCGGATCTAGGAATTCCTTCTATGTCTGCAGAACCGACAAATTTTTCAAGCCACTCAATAATGTTTTGAGTATTTCTATCAATTAATACGCAGGCAATGCCTGATAGGTTTTTTTGAAGATCGAAAAACTCTTTATTTGTTTTTATCCAAAAATATTTAGAGGTTGATTCACACAATCTTTCTAAGGAAGTTTTTGTAGGTCGATCAAAAACTACCGGATAGCCCATTGATTTTGCTAGAAATATATCATGTTGAAAATTATCTGATTTATGTGTTTGATAAAAATTCAATGTGTCTTCGGAAGAATTTATTAATGAAATTTTATCACCTGATACTTCTGCACGTGGTAAAATTTGTTCTTGCTGATTCCATATTTCTGCAACATTATCGACTAATTTTAAGAACGACTCGTCAAGTTCAAACTCGTGTTTTCTTAAAAATTCTTCTAGGTGGATTATGTTAAATTTATAAACATCTAACACTCTAAGTTTTCTTTCGGAATCCCACTGATTAGATCCGTGGCTTAATTGACTGACATTAAATTCCTTGTCAAACACATCTTTTAAAGCATATGGAAATTTCAAACATACCGAAATATCACCATCTTCATTTTCTTCTACAAATGCTCGTTTAGAAAGATCTAATCTTCTAAAACTAGTTTTCCATATAGGAGAATCTATAAGTGTTCCGTAATCTAACCCGAGACGTTTAGAGTGTAGTTTGTATTTTATTAGAATTTTTAGTAAAAAATTCCCCTGATTTGCAGTCAGTTGATTACCCATAGATATCTGATTATAGAAGCTGTTCATGGCTGCGATATCTTGGTCTTGTAGAATTTCTATATCCAAAATTATTTGATTATAAAATTCAACGAATAAATCTTCGACGTAAGAGAACTTTGACATACTAATACTATACTGTATTTTTCTGTGAAAGTCAACGGTTATTTAGGTATTTTTTTAACTCGGGTATAAGGCGACTAATCGGAATACCTTTAGCAATTTCATCTACAGTCCACTCGGTATGACATAATTTTAAAAACCAATCTTGTCTATCTGGTAAACCTATAGAGTCAATAGTTTCTACACTGCCACTGACAGGAAATGCCAAACTCGACTGGTGGCAAATCACTGGTATACCGTTAATTGCCGCTTGAACAGCTGGCCCGCTATTGTGATTAACTACGCAATGATAATTGTAATCAATATCAAAAGAATCATAACTTCCGATAAGTTTTTTAGGAGTTTCAAATACCACCCCAGGAACGTTAAGAATAAACGGGGATCGCGGGTGAGGTCTTACCACTATGGATTTATTGGTAAATTTCCTAATTTCTGAGATTTTTTGTCGTACCCACTCTGTCATATGAGGTTGTCCTTCCCATTGGAGACTTCGGTCATGCTGACAGGCAATTAATATTTTATCATTTCTTTTTTGTTGAAGAGGCTTTAGATTTACACCGATTACATTTGGTCTATTTTTGTCAAGATTTTCAGTATTTCCAAAAATTCCATGGCCGTGTATGTGATCAATACTGATCCTCCACGTATCCCCTCTGCGTAAATTTCCAACTTCAATAATTACAATTGGTTTATTTTGTTTTCGACATTGATTGTATACCAATTGATTTTTTTGCATTCGTCCGTGCCATAACACTGACCAAATAACATCAACATCTTGACCTTGATTGACCAGAGAAAATCCGTTTTCTTGGATTCCTTTTTCGAGGGCGGCAAATATAGGAACACTGTTTAAGGCTCCGTTTTCTTTGTGAATTTTGAATTTCATTGTCAAATAAATATATGTGTATTTAATGAATAACTATGACAAAATTTTCAAAACGATTAAAGAAAGCTAACAGGCGGGCACGTAATGTGTTGGTTATTGGCACAGGATTACACAATCTTGAAGACCTGCTTGAAACTTTTAATACCGTATTTGTAGTTAACGGGCCGCACCCACGTATACAAAAAAGAAATGCAGTTTATAGAGAAACATTTGAAAATATTCATGCTATCACAGATGTAGATTTTATAATAATAGATATCGATCAAGAAAAATTTATCCCCGAACTGTCTCAAGTATGGCGTAGAACAGCTCCTATTATCATTATTCAAGGTCCGGATCTAATAGCCAAAGAATATCAAAAAATATTAAAAGCTGATCACTACGAAATACGAGAAGTTGCCAAAGGATACTACGTTTGGAAAAATAAAATATGATCAGTAAATCCACAATAAATAACACACTTTACTGATGTTAGGAATATTATGAAAAAAATTGCCTTTGTAACAGGAATGACCGGACAAGACGGTCCATACCTTGCCAAATTACTTTTAGAAAAAGATTATAAGGTCTACGGACTTGTTAAACGTTATTCAAATCCAAATTTAGACAATATTAAATTTTTAGGAATTGAAAATGATGTAGAACTAATTACCGGCGATATCACAGATGATGGGTGTATGAACCACCTAGTGAAGAGTTTGAAGCCGCATGAGTTTTATAATCTTGCTGCTCAAAGTTTTGTTGGCGCCAGTTGGGATCTAAACAAAATGACCACTGAAGTTAATGCCGTTGGGGTTCTAAATATTCTTAATGCCATTAAACAACACAACCCCGACACTAGATACTACCAAGCAAGTACTAGCGAGATGTTTGGAAATAGCATCGAAATCTCCGGTGGACAGCAAGACGAACATACTCCATTCTGGCCTCGCAGTCCATACGGTGTTGCTAAGTTGTATGCCTACTGGATGACTGTAAACTTCCGTGAAAGTTATAGTCTACATGCATCAAACGGTATCCTATTCAATCACGAAAGTCCGATTAGAGGTAAAGAATTTGTTACACGTAAGATTACAGACGGTGTTGCTAAAATCAAAATGGGACTTGCTGATAAAATTACTCTAGGTAATCTAGATGCAAAGCGTGATTGGGGGTTTGCCGGAGATTTTGTCGAAGCTATGTGGTTAATGCTGCAACAAAAGGATCCAGGAGATTATGTAATTGCCACAGGTGTACAATATACCATTGGTGATCTACTAGAACGTGCATTTAAGTATGCAGGTATTAGTGATTGGCAAAAATATATCGAAACTAATCCTGCATTTGTACGGCCTGCTGAACTTCATAGTCTGTGTGGCAATCCTGCAAAGGCTGAAACCGTACTAGGCTGGAAACGTAAGACAGATTTTGATGGCCTAGTAAAAATGATGGTCGAAGCAGATATCAAACGATACGGCGGTAATCAAGAAACTGAGTGGACATTACAAACAAAATGAAAAAAGCTGTAGTTACTACGTTTCACAAAGCCGGTTATGAAAAATACGGTCGAAAAATGATTGAAACATTTTTAAAAACCTGGCCTAGCGACATAACACTTTATGTTTACCCAGAAGATTGCAAGATAACCGAGTCTGCTCCTAATCTAGTGGTTAGAGATCTACATGCTACTGTGCCTGCATTAGTTGCATTTAAAGAAAAGTGGAAAAATGACCCCAAGGCAAGAGGAGAAGTTGCTACTGGTCCAGTTGATAGAAAAGGTAAAGCTCCCGGAGTTGGCTTTCGTTGGGATGCAATTCGATTCAGTCATAAAATTTACTCAGTGTGTCATGCTGCTGCTAATTGCGATGCTGATGTTTTGTTCTGGATGGATGCTGACATGGTCTGCCATACTCCGGTACCCCATCATTTTATTGATAAAATGGCAGCACCTAACATTGGTCTTGGATTCTTAGGCAGAGAAAAGAAATTTACCGAGTGTGGGCTCTATTCCATGAATTTACAAGATAAAAATACTCAAGAATTTCTTGTAGAATTTCAAAAGGCCTATGACACAGGCAGATTGTTTACCATGAGTGAGTGGAATGACTGCTGGGTTTTTGATATTGTTAGGAAAGAAGTCAAACAACGTCATCCAGAATGGCAATGGTATGACTGGAGTGCTGGATTGTTTAAGGGAGAAGGCCATCCCTTGATCAATAGTGCGTGGGGGGCTTACCTAGATCACCTCAAAGGCAAGCGTAAAGACTACGGCAAGAGTGCAAAGAGCGATTTAATTGTAAATCGACACGAAAAGTACTGGATTAATTCTCCAGGCTAAACTCGTGTTTAGAATGTTTGGCCTTATAGTGTTCGATATAAGGCCCAAGCACAGTATGACGCAATGGTGTTTTGTAGCCCTTGGTAAAATCTTTACAAAGATCATTACCCGGGGCTTTTAATTTCTCAAATACATAACCATAGACATCGTTATCATAGAATCGTCTTAACATACTGTTGTCTCTCTCAACATAATGTCGTTTATATTCGTCTCTAAAATTAGAAAATTGCGTGTGTTGGGTGTTTACTGCAAAAAATCCAGTTTCAGGTACAAACCATCTCCCAGGACTTCCATCTTTAGCTGTTGTATATGTTACTCCCATGTGAGTGCTAAGAACATTGTCAGGTAGAACTGATAATAATAGGTCCATTGGCAACTCCCCCACTGATAACACATCAGCATCGAGCCATACAATCCTATCTGCTGTAGAATTTTCCATCGCATGTATAAAGCTCCATGCCTTTTTTGCAAATTTCTTAACCTGTTTGTCAGCAGTTGATTGAAATTCGTAATATTCGGATTTAAACTCGTCAAATGATATTTGTTTCAGTCTAGGGTGTTCTGGTAAACAAAATTCTTCTACATAACAGGTTAATGTTAATTCAGATGGCCAATATTTTAACCATGTATCTACGCAATCTTTGCCAATTAGGTCATAGTAGGCCTGATTAAAACTTGTAATTATTTCTATGTTCATACATACTGTCTCATGTGTGCCCAACATTCGCCATTTTCAATTTCATCGAAATTCCAATGAAACATTGCTAGGCGTTCAACCCATTTTTGCCTATCTGGGAGGTTAGGATTTTCTATTTGTGCAAGATCTAAATTTGCAATTTCTGCGCATTGGCTTCTTACAGGATCTGTAACAAAAATTGGATAGCCTTCTATGGCTGCACCTACAGTAGGGCTTGAGTTGTGATTAACAACTGCCCAACAATTTTTTAAATCCTGTTCTAATGTGCTGCCATCTCGAGATAATCTTACACCTTTTAACATGCCTATTTTTTTGATCAAGTTATTAGGGCTAAGATATCCCTTGGCGCCTTTATCTCCGGGATGCGCACGAATAATTATATCTCTGCTAGAATATTTTCTTAGTTCTTTAATTGTCTTTGCAGTCCAATCAACAACATCATAGCCGCCCATTGACCAGCCACCGTTTCTTTGTAAACATAATAATATATGATTTCCGGTTGTTCTGTAATCTTTTAATTGAATTCCGAGACTTGCTGATAATTTTTTCCAACGTAAAGGATCTGGTTTACCATCGCAATAATTTCCAGTATTTGGAAATATTCCATCGTAGCTATACCTTAAGTAATGTTTAGGATTAGCCATATTTTTATATAGGAATAAATTACTATCTGCTAGTAATGTACGTTTTCCTCTACGATTTTGATGTTCAACAATTTTTCTTCTAAATTCTAAATGAGGGCTTGTTTTTGAATTTTCATGCACCCAACCAATCATCATAGCAACATCGGCATCGATTAGCGTTTGCTCAGTATGAGAAACAACTTCGTCGCCTGTATATGCTACACCCATAGCAAATCTATTAAGGATTTCTCCTTTTTCTACGTTTTTATTGTTGGGTGGCAAACAGGCTAGATAGGAAACAAATTTCATTTAGATTTTTTCTCTTTACGGTCGGCTTTATCTTTTCCTATAGTATTGTTTAACAAGTCTTTTCGATCAATTCCAAGATAGTGAGTAAAATAATTGCTTAGTATACTATTCTCCATGGCAAATCGGCTAATATAGGCCTGAGGTATTGTTTTCCAATTATTATAATGCGGGCAATATGATTTCATTGGCCATTTTTTTCTAACATGATTAGCAGCATGATGATCGTAAGGTTGAGGCAATTGAAAAATATCACCGTTATACCATGTCATTGAATAATCTCTAATAAAGTTATTAAAGTCTGGATTTTTTGTATCAAATGCAACAATGCCAGTGTCGACAGGACAATCGTCTTTGAGCGGCCAATCGTGCCCGCCGTCTAAACTAGCCCATATATTACTTCCAGGATGCAATATCTCAATTGCCTTAGCTCTTGACAATTCTTGATCGACCATAATGTCAGCGTCAATCCATACCACTAGGCCTTTAAACTTTCTTGCAGCCCATACTTGAACACGGCTTTTCTTCCAAAATCTATCGGCCTTAGTTCCTCCCATACCTTCTTTTATCCAAGGGTCTTCTGGAGTTACTACATCTTTCCAGTAGCTGTAAATTTTTCCAAATCCCATGTCAACGGGTTTGTCGTCCCAAACAAACACTACATCACCTGGTAATTTGTTCCATGACGGTAATGTTAAATTTGCTGCATAATTATAATATTCACGAGAAAGCGATGTTACCCATGTTATTGACGAATAGGTTTGTGTATTATTCCTTCCAACTTCATCTGCATAGCTGATAAGGTATTTCCACCACATATTGGCATGTTCACAAGTTCTATAATTTTCAAACCAAGGACCGCCTTCAGTCCAATGATATGCTATAGGTGTCCCTGTTTGAGATTGATTATTCCAGCCTACTAAAAAATTATACTTGGCAGGTAATTCACCAATTTCGTGATCTTGCAACCATTGAAATCTGTGTAAGTATGCACCGTCCTTGGTGTTTATATCGTCTAGTGATAATTTTTGATTACTAGGATGCTCACAATTCCAAAGGATGACACTACTCCAGTTTTTTCTAGGATATTGTGTCTGTTGCTTACCATCCATCTTAACTGTGTTAGTAGGTTTATGATCATGTTTAACCACCATTACTGCTTTAGTAGGATCAGCTAGATTAAACAACTCTGAAATATCACCGTCCCACACAATATCACAATCACAGAACAGTGCCCATCCTTGATAATTAGCTAACGCTGGAACCATAAATCTTGTAAAAGTAAATTCGGTACTACCTAATGTATCTATATCGCGAGTATAAAGCCCGTCTCTTCGTAATTGAGACTGCTTCAGTGGTTTTACCTCAGCGGCCGGCGAATTCTTGTGTATAGAATATTCGCAAACTCTGTAGGCAATATCTTCTCTACTATCATATCCTATGTATACTGGTAGTATATCATTGTTCATTCAAAATTCTCCAAGCTGTGCCATCTTTTAATTCGTTTACGTGAAATTGACCGTAGGCAAGATGATGCGCCCATGCTTCAACTTTTTCCATTGTAGGATAATAAGGTTCTTCTATTTTACTCAAGTCATTACTAGTTACAGGTTTAGCTGCATGAGTCGCACAAAGTGTAAATGCAGGATATCCGTACATAACAGCTTCAGTGGCTGCATTGCTATTAAATGTAACTAGTGCATGAACATCGTCATCTAATGCTTCTTTAAGAGAATTAGTAATCATCCTGTCAGTTCTACTTTTGACACGTTCTCTGACTTCAACAGGACGATCAGTGTACTGTTTAATAGTATCGATAGTTTCTTGCACCCATTGATCTAAATCCAAGTCATAAAATTTCATGGGCTTTTCATCGGGTTTGGCAATCAATATTTTCCTACCACCTTTCTTCCATCGATGAATTGGGATTGCTAATCGTTTAAATCTATCAGGAGGTCTATGAATAATCTCATCATGTTGTAAATCATTCTTTACTATCCTATGATAATATTTCCATCCCATGGGATTTAGTGGACCTTTCTGATTTCCCATGTATCCAGTATCCATAAAATAGAAATTTCTACCTTCAAACCAACAGCGTTTCATTATTTTATGTTTAAGGATTCCTCTTAGTACAATAGGATCATCACTGTCGTCGTATTTAAAATCGTCAGAGTTAATGACCCTGCCGCCGCTGCCTATAGCAAAAGCATTGATGTATTCGTCGTTGCCTTCTTTGCTAAGAAAAATCCAGTTATTCATACTCTTTCTATATCCTCTTCGATGCAAGATTGTCCATACTGTATTTCAACAATTTTACAGGGCACATCGAAAGGATTGGTTAGTTGATGCCACTCAGCAACTGGTATCTTAAATTCTTGATGCTTTTTTAATTCTGCAGGAGGTAGTCGATATCCATTTGGCATCATACTATTAACTACACATTGGCCTTCGCTAACCATCCAATATTCTGCACGTAGTTGATGTCGTTGCATACTTAAACTCTTTCCTGGATCAACTGTAAGTTCTTTAACTTTCATACCAGAAACTTCATGCAGTACACGATAATAACCCCATTGGCGTTCAGTCTTGGGAGCTTTCCATTCTTGTAGAATCCACGAACTCGAATTCATTTTATGTTCGCCGCCTACGCCAAATACAAATTCTAAATGAAGCATTTCCTCAAGTAGATCCATTTCTGGAATATTTTCTTTTGTTCTATCGCCGCCGTTGGCAAAGATTATTTTAGCACTCGGGTCTATTGCTCTAACCTTTCGAATAGCATCTTTTGCACTACCGTCTGCATCATTAAAATTAATAACTCGATCTACATCTTTAATAGCACTTAATATATTAGCACGTTCTTCCCAGGGCATAAACTCTTGCCCTTTCTTTCGACGCAACCATTCGTCGGAGTTTGCGCCAACAACTAATACATCACCTAGTTTTTTAGCCTCTTTGATGTAGTTAATATGACCTGAATGAATGGGGTCAAATCCACCTGTTGCAATTACTATTGTTTTCATAATATAGAATTAATTTTGTTTTTTATATATCCAGAACTATCATTGAGTTCTTGTCTAATTGGTTTAGATTCTTTACTTCCCCAATGGAAAAAGCCAATCTCATACGAGTGCATTCCTTGGCCGTGATTGAAATTTTTTATTTTTATTGAGTCATACAGTTTTAACATTTCAACAACAACATCACCGTCGTATCCGTGTTCTAATGTTTTAATTTTTCCTGTTTCCCAAAAATCTTCGTATATTTTTATAAAATTATCGATTTCAGAATGCTTGACATTTATAATAATTATTCCTGCATCTAAGAACCCATCATCGGATTCTCCTGTTGCCCATAACAGATTTTTATCTTGTAACTGGTCTAATACTTCCTGCAATGATTCTAATTTTAATGTATAAACTTCGATGTCGGTATCTAGTAATACTAGCCAATCGTATTTTTTTAAATTTTTAATGGCCCATACTTGGCTCTGCATCTTTCTCCAAAAATTTGTCTGTTTACGACCTCGACTATATGTTGTGGGAAATTTAGATTCGATATTAACAACGCTGTCCCACGGTATTATATTAACTGATGGAACTGTTATATCTGCACTATCACAAATTAAAAACTTATCTCCTGGCAATACTTCCCACGACGGAACACAAAATTTAGCTATCCAATTCCAGTAATTTAGATCAGATAATCCAGACCAAGCAATATTTAATTTCATAGTAATATTTATCTGCGCATATTATGATGATAAATATCTTATAAGGGGAATAAAATGAAACATCCTAGAATGACTCAAATATTTTTAGATGCTATCTGGCGCGATCGAAACGCAGGATTTTATGTTGAAATAGGCGCATGGAACGGCTATAAAAAGAACAGTACAGTTATATTAGAAAACCTAGGATGGGATGGTGTATGCATTGAACCAACCCCTGAGAGTTTTGAAATATTAGAAAAAAATAGAAAATGTCGATGTTTAAATGTTGCGGTCTTTAATAAAAACGGAACAGCTGAATTTGCATCTTTTAAAAATGACCCTGCTACAAATGGTCTGATCGAAACTCATCCGGAGTCGCACAAGAGCAAATACAATCAAGATCAAACTCAATTTATCACAGTAGAAACTAGAGACTGGAATAGTTTAGGATTACCGCCTCATATTGATTATCTGCAACTTGATACCGAAGGATCTGAACTAGCAATATTAGATTGTGTAGACTGGACGAAACAAAAAATTTCTTATATTTGCTTAGAAGATAATGCTAGTGATTATGGAGATAAAACATATTACAATTATATGTTAAAATTAGGATACCACTGTATTTTAAATCAAGGAGTTGATTTCCTGTGGTATAAAGATTAACGTTTTCTAGTTCCGTTATTTGGAAGACGGCCATCACTCCATAACACTGGATACTTCTTTAAAACATCAACTACTCCGGGCGTTAATCCTTTTGTTCCTACAGGGTTTCCGCCTATTTTCTTTTTCTTAGTAACACGATTCCATCCACCCCCGTGGAATATTTCATGCGCTGCCTGTTCAGCAGTCATACCAATTTTAGTTTCCCATGTACGCCATTCTCTAATGCTGCCCATTAGTTTAGCCTTAGTTTGTTCGTCGCCCATTTTGCTAAAATGCCAGCCTCCAGAGAAACAATGGAATATAAAGGGACCTTTATTTTTACTACAATAAAATTCTGCCATAGATGTTATATCTTTGAGCTTGCCCATTTTAGATCCGGGCCACTCTGGAAATCCTAAAGTTTCCCAATCAACAAAACACACTCGATTATTTTGCATCCATACTAATTTTCCGTATTTGTTATATTCTTCTTTAGCAGTTTCCCATCGTGCAGGATCCCAAAATTCGTCAAGGTCATTCATAATAACCCAATCTTCAGGATCGGCCCATTTACGCATTTCAACTAGTGCTTGTTCTCTAGTTCCATTTTCTACCCATTTACCCTGTACGCCGTTAGCATCTTCTAGCCATTCATCGGGCCACTTGGCAACAACATGGTGTATTTTAGCTTGTATGTCAGCGGGTAATGTTGGTATAACATCAGCAAAGATAGGTGTATTCGGTTGGTGCCGCCATGTTTGATTACTTTCTATTATTATAAAATCGGTAACAATATCATTGAGATATTCAAGTCTAGCTTTAACTAATTCTACCTCGTTAAGAAAAGTAAATGCATCTATTATTCTCATATAGGTTCCATAATGTAATCATATTTGTTATGCCAAACTTCTTTATAGCCCCACGACTTTAAAAGATCTAATGCACCTGTGTGTCCTTTACTAAGTTCCTTATCTAGGACTTTATTCTCAAAACTAATTTCAATAGCTATCAATGGTCTTTGAGCACGTATGGTATTTTCGGCTCCTTTGAGAACACTTAATTCGTGTCCTTCGACATCGATTTTGATCATGTCTATATCAGTTAAGTTTAGACTGTCTAAAGTAGCAGCCGGTACTTCAATTGCACTCCAGTGTTTTCTTAGTACGTCTGTTGAACTAACAATTTGATTGATTTCGGATCTTGCTTGAACAGCAAATAACACAGTACCAGTTTCATTACTAAGTGCTATAGCAATATTATTAATATTATCTCTAGTGCAATTTTGTTGTAAACAGGCAAACACAGACGGGGTTGGTTCAAATGCTGTAACATTTTGCCAGCGTTTAGCAAAATATGCAGTCATAAAACCTACATTGGCTCCAATATCAAGTGCATGTTTCTTAGGACGATCTTGGAACCAATCATCGATAATCTGCGCCATAGATTTGTTTATACCTGCATCACCCCATTCGATATTTGCATAGTCTTTTCGGTTAGGGTCTTCGTCTAAGAACCACCAATTGCCAACTTTTATCATATTAAAATTATTCATAGCAGTATTTATGTTAGCAGTTAATGCATAAATAGTTTATAAAGAAATACAGGAGTAATTGATGAGGTCATTAGTAACAGGCGGTGCGGGGTTTATTGGTTCGCATATTGTAGATAAGCTATTAGCATTAGGACACGAAGTAGTAGTTATAGACAATGAATCGTCTAAATGTCATCATCAGTTTTATTATAACAATCAGGCAACATATCATAAACTTAGCATAACAGACTTTGAATCTACTAAAGACCTGTATGTAGGAGTTGATTATGTATTTCATTGTGCTGCCGAAGCTAGAATTCAAAATGCATTAACTATACCCTTAGGCACAGTTAATACTAATGTAGTAGGAACGGCTACAGTATTAGAATGTGCAAAGGCAGCTGGAGTTAAAAAAATAATGTACTCATCGACTTCTTCATCTTACGGTTTAAAAAATACGCCGCCGTTAGAAGAAACAATGAGCGAAGATTGCCTTAACATATATTCTCTATCTAAAGTTGCTGGAGAAAATCTCTGTAAACTATATGCCAAAATGTTTGGTATGAAAATTGTTTCTTTTAGATATTTTAATGTATACGGTCCCAGAGAACCAGTAAAAGGCCCTTACGCTCTAGTAGTGGGAAAATTTTTAAAACAATATCTTGCAGGAGAATCGTTAACTATTGTTCCAGACGGAACACAACGTAGAGACTTTACTCACGTAGATGATGTAGTAAATGCAAATATTTTAGCAATGATGGTTGATCATAACCATTACGGAGAAATCTTTAATGTAGGTA
>Ga0222713_10001973_pt1 | contig 22261 bp, 35 predicted proteins | sample C33_649DmetaG_FD_165061 | JGI IMG/M metagenome (GOLD analysis project Ga0222713, IMG submission 165061) | Estuarine water microbial communities from San Francisco Bay, California, United States - C33_649D | ecosystem: Environmental > Aquatic > Marine > Unclassified | place: USA: California...
GTGATTTTATTCTTTTAAATCTTTGTATTGTTTAGATACCACCCGAACTGTTAGCACATGCCTCCCACTTACCAATAAATTGGTTAAATGTTACAACTGGCATATGTTGATAGAGTGATTTCATTGTCTAATAATTATACTACAAATATAAAAAAGATAATTAACTTGTCAAATTTTTTTTTATTGTTCACCAGTTTCGTTGTCGTCTGCTGGGTCGTATTCATCATAATTAACATCCGCCAAGGTCCACAATTCAACCGTCAGGGCTTTTCCACGAGTCCATTGTTCGTCATAACTAATTTCTAATTCTTGACCTTTGAAGAATAGTTTGTCCATATAATCCCAATCACCATCAGGAGTTTCAATTGAACCACTAACCATACTGAAATCTGAAGATTTAGGTTCTTCTTCAGATTCAAAATTGTAACCACACACGGTACCTTTATTCTCCTCAAAAAACAAAAGAATATTTTTTTGACCTTCTTCAAAGGGGTAACCGTTCAATGTTGTAAGTTCCATATCTTCATCAATTTCCATATGGTCCTTCATTTCGTTGTATGGAAATTCCAACACAACTTTTTCATCACCCGATTCATCAACTTCAACAAGAACAAAATTTAAACCTGTGATATTCATCGGTTTGTCAATAACCCACATGTTGGTTGAGTAAGCATAATAATCATCGAGTATTTCCTCTAACTCAAATCCAAGTTCAGATAAATCGTCAATTTTACGTTCATCCTGAATATCTTTTAGTTTTTGAACTTCTTCGTCAGTAAGCTCATGTCCGGATGCGTTAAGCTCCCAACCATTAACAAGTAGTTTATATTTTTTCATACGGCAAATATATGGCTGAAATAAATTCAAGTCAAATTTTCTTTGATAAAAAAATACTTATAGGTAATAAACAAAATTAACAAGGGAATTATGAAAAACTTTTTTAAACAACTTTTCGATGATAACAACACAATCAACGAAAAATCTGTAGTTGGCTTTTTAGCTTTCTTCATGATGGTTCTTTCCTTAATTGTTGACTTGGTAACAGGTTATATGGGTAAAGAACTTTTGATTAACGAATTCATTTTTGATGGATTCTTGGTTATCACTTTAGGTTCTTTTGGTATTGCATCTGTTGACAAATGGATTAATAACAAAAACAAGAAATCTGAAGGTGGTGAAGAAGAAATGATGTAAAAATCAAAACCCCCACCGAAAGATGGGGGTTTTTCTTTTAATCCACAAACACAAGTTCGTTTGTTTCAGGATTCCAGTCGACAGTCATTGGTTTTTGAGTGAAGGCATATCTTTCGTCAAGAACCGCAGCGTTGATGTAGTGAGTGTCTCCATCAAACACGTAACCGTATCCTGTGTGAATGTGACCACAAACGTGAATCTTTGGTTTTACAACTTTGATTCTTTCGGCAAGTAGTTCACAACCCAAAGGAACGTTCTGACCAATAACCTTGTCAACCTTATCCCAAGCAGGACCGTGAGTTATCAAAATGTCGGTATTCATAGGAATATCGTTCCACTTTTGCTCCAACTCCCAACCCATTCTTGGAAGATTAAACGCCCAACTGTAAAATTCAGGTTGCCATGGGCTACCGTAAACCTTAACTGCAGTCTCACTATCTTCACCCAAAACTTTTAAATTGTCTTGGAGGTAGGTTACATTGTTGTAGAACTCCAAAAGTTCCTTACACATCTTTGGGTCTTTTTGAAATCCCCAATCGTGGTTACCTGCAATGAAGATTTTATTGGTGTAGTTATCCAAATCATTGTACCACTTCAAAAACTGTTGGATTTCGTGTTTGTGACCCTGAGAACTTAAATCTCCTGCGTGAACAATTAAGTCACCACCAGGTAATGTACTGGTGATTTGTTTATGTTTACTGTGGGTGTCGGAAATGAATGTGATTCTCATAACTTTACAAAGATAGTAAATTAATCCCACCAATACTCAACCCTGTCGTGTAATATTTTGAATAATAATTTTTTTGCCTTTCTATGACGAACTATTCCCATAGCCAGTGCTAACCCTTTTTCTCTATTGTGATAATTTGACAATTTTTCATCATTCAGTGCAACCCTTTTTGCATGTGGATATTTTGAAATATAGTCGGAGATATCATTTCTCGTATCATTACTTTTCCATTCAAAATAATCACTACCTTCAATCGGAACAAACTCTCCTTTAAAATCAAAGTAGTCAAAGTACTCACTTTGATAATACTCATTCTGAATGTGCTCAATTAATTTTACACAAATCCGCATATAACGAACTTCATTTTCCCAACCAACAAATCTTTGTTTTTTTTCAAAATAGTCTGCGGTGTTTTTGATTTTAAACTTTAAAGGTTCCAAAATAAAATGGTCATCCCAATCACGGTCTTTCCAAACAATCGGTAACCATTTCCAAAGATTTTTAAATCCCTGTGCAATTTCACGAGGAGCGTGTTTAGCTTCCCATTTAAACCATCGGTAAACCCTCCAATATAAATTATTGTGTGTCTCCATTAGAATAATGATTTTAAATTTTCTTTTTCAACGGTTGCTTTCAATACCTCAACGTAGTTAGATGCTTCCGCATAACTTGCACTCAACATTGCATAATACTCGGCATCGGTTCTAACATTTGTCAAATATCTATTTTGATAAAATGCGTAATCATAAACTGATTCTCTCCAGTTTACATAGTAAGCGTGGTTGAACTGTGTTCCTTCAGCTGTGGTAATACGTGATACCGCCTCTTTCATACCAAATAGATTATGGTTTTCTCTGAAAATTTTAGAACGAAAATTACCTGTTTCAATTTTAGCTTGGGCTAAAACAATATGCGGAAATTTTACATTCAATTTCTTCAAAAGGTCCACTAACTCAGATTGAGAAAACTCATTATTGGCTTTAACGTTGATTACTAACATCTCTTTTTCGTAATCTGTAAGAGACTCAATCTTTTTATGTTTCCCATAAAATGTTCCACAAATGAATACCAAAATTATAGTTGATACGATTACCGAAAATCCTGATGTGAAATTTACAGGACGGTAATCTAATGTCTTGGTGTCGTACTTAAAATATTTTTTAAACATAGTGTATAGATTTAGTTACAACAAAGATACAAAAATTTTACCAGACTTTCAAATGAAAAAGGGTGGAAACCCACCCTTTCATTCTTCAACTAACTCTGACTGAAGTTTTTCTTCTACAATCAACGGGTCAAAAGGTCCCGTAGATGTTTCTGATAAAATGTTAGGGTCGAAGAAATCTTCCCCGTACCCAACATCTGAAGTGTTAGTTGTGCAACCGACCCATTTATTATTTTTCATACCCTTTAACAAAAATCAGTAGAAGTTGATACCCTCAGACCATCAATATCTTTATCAAAATATGATTCACTGGTGTACCAATAACTATTACGATTTTCATGTTTGTTAACATAGTCACGATTAAAAACTAAACCATCAGGTTCACCCCACGAAAGTGCCATTTCGATAAACTCATTTACATCAATATTTTTACCATATTCATCAACAACACGACCTTTACGGATGTAATCCAAAAGCTCCTGTTTATTTGAGTAGTACTTGTTATTGTTAAAATTCCAACAGAACTTCCAACCTGAACTTCGTTTACCTAAATGGACGTTAGTATCCTCTAAAAATTCTTGCCAAGCATTTTTGGTGTCCCAATCACCATGTTGAATATCTGAAAATTGGTTGGCAATACTTGATGGGTCCCAAACATCAAGATTGGAGATACGATTAATGAGTCGTTGGTGACGATAAACCATTTCGTTAGATTTCGGTACACGATAGTAGTTAGTTCCCATGGGTGAAATATTTTATACAAAGATAAATAAGTTTTCCAATATATCAAAAAAAAGACCGACAAATGCCGGTCTTTGTAAGGTCTTACGTTTTTGTTTTGTGACAACTACGGGGCTCCAACCCATCATGCTTTCCACTTCATTGTCAACAAAGGTTCGACCCCTTCTCTAGAAACTATAAATATTACAGTCCCATTTCCTTTCTAATCTTTGTTGCTGAGATTTCACCAATTTCTTGAGGTGGTACCCGTTCAATAATATCATATCCAACACCCCTACCAAACTCAATCGAACAAATATCAGGAATCACCATAACTTTTACTTTACCCTCTGTTTGTTCTTGAGAATAAAAATTTGTGATATTCTCTCTAACTTGTTCAGCGGTAAATGGATTTTTTTCATCAGGTTGAACGTCTCTAATACAGATTAGTACGTTTTTACCTTCATCCATTGCTTGTTTAAATAATTCCTGATGACCTTTGTGAAGTGGTTGCCATCTACCAACAAACATTGCGTACTGCCCATCTTTAGGTTGAAGAGATGATTGTACATGTGTTATTTTATCCCAGTTATTCATATTAATCTTCAAACCCCTTATCCCTGAAAAGATTAACCCCAATAGCTCTTTTACCTTCCGTTTCGGGGTCCATATCATTTATCAAGTATCTTGGACCTCTTTCAATTCCCATAACCAATTGGTCATAAGGTATGTTACAGTTGTGTAATTCAATAACTGTAAAGTGTCTTAGATTTTCAGGACGAGCGGTTGTAAGGACGATGTGATGTCCTCCTTTTTTCCATTCAACCAATTGATTGTATGTAGATTCTATAATTACGGGTTCTGTGGTTTGCATTTCATCAAATTTTCGGTATTTGATGATAGTACCATCTATATCACAGAAATAGGTATTTTTTTTCATATTCCTATACCACTTGTAATGTAATTTAGAGACTCAGTAGGTGAATCAAATGTTGTATCTACTTCGATAAAGTTATCTGTTGGAGCTTCGTAATCTGCGACGTGAAAGTTTTCTCTACCACGTTCAATCGATGCATGAACATAAAACTCTACCATTTTGTTACCCATTTTTTCCTTGAACTGTTCTCTCACTTCTTTATATGGTGAAACGACACTTACAACAACATCAAAACCTTTTGTATTACAAAAATGTGCCAAATTTTGGGCGAACGTAATATTTTTAATTCTACCCTCTCTTGAATAATCTTTGTTGTCGAAGATTTCTCTGATATCATCACCATCAATGTGAATTACAGTTTTGTGATAATTTGTCTGAATGTATTCCTTCAAAAGATTACATAAAACAGTTTTTCCGTGACCAGGTTGACCAGTAAACCAGTATATCATTTTTTTATTCTCCTATCTCAACAAGTTCGATTTCGAAGTTCAAAGACTCACCAGCCAATGGGTGATTAAAATCCATCAATACTTCGTTTTCATGAATTTCAAGAATCAATGCTGCGACTGGCTGTCCTGATTCTGTACTTCCTTCTACTAACCCACCTTGAATGAATTCAAAGTTTTCAGGGAAATTTGATTTTGGTACTTTGATATTAGCCTCTTCACTGTATTCACCATACGCTTCAGCGGGTGGAATAGTTACAGTTTTCTTTTGACCAACTTCCATGTCCAATACGGCTTCATCAAAACCTTTAATCATCTGCCCACCACCGACTTCAAAGTCAAGGGTTGCACCTCTTTTGTAGGAATTGTCAAATTCACTACCATCGTTCAAAGTACCAACGTAGTGTACTTTTACTTTACTTCCTTTTTGTGTTTTCATTTTTTAATTTTTAATTGCGATTATATCATTTGGGAATGCTTCTATATGATAACCTTTTTCATCCAAAAAGGAAAATAATTCTTCTTTGACAACGAATTTAGTTTCACATTTGATTACTCTTATGTTGTATTTGTTGTAATCTATTGTTTTTAAAATTTTGAAATCCATTCCTTCAGTATCTAACTTTAAATAATCGATTTCAGAAATTCCAAATTTTGACATGATAGTATCAAAAGTTGCAACATTAACATCATACCATTCAACCTTGTCTTCATAATATGAGTTTGTTTCAAGGACACTACTCTCCCTAATTGTACCCATACCTCGGTAATCTCTTGATGAGTTTTCTAAAACCTCATCTTTGACTTTCCAAAATTTAGCGGTTCCGTTTTCAGGACCGACAGCAACACACACTTTAGTTAAATTAGGGTGTTCAGGTATACTTTGTAAGTATGGACACCAAGCTTCAACCATAATACCCCTCCAACCTTTATCACATAAAGGTCTTAAAGTATCAAAGTCACAAGTTCCTATTTCTACGAATGTTTTCATTTAATGTTATATCTTTCTCTTACTCTGTCAGAAATTGGAATTGGGTCTCCTGATTCATCAATTCTAACAAATTTTATGTTTGTTGACAATACTGGAACCTGTTTTCCATTATAAACGTTATGTGCTCTTGCTTCCATATAGATAGTAATTGAGGTATTCCCAATCTCTTTTACTTTTCCATAAATTTTAATTAACTGACCTTCTTTAGCAGGTTTTTTAAATTCACACTCGTCAATTTTAATAGTTACCATACGTGGACTATCACAGATTTGCATTGCAAAACCTGCAGCTGAGGCGTCCAACCAAGCAAGAAGTTTACCCCCAAAAAGGTTTCCGTGAAATCCTAAATCTGATTTTTTGATTGGGTGTGTGTTGATTAATTGCCACCCATCAGTCTCATTACTTAATACGGTATTTTGTGAAGTCATTAGTCTGTGGTTTTTTGTTTTCAAAATAATAAACACCATAAACCACATTATCAACCCAAATTGTCTTTTTAAATGCGTCAGGAACGGTTGCTCCCGTTGGTAACTTCAAAGAATTTTTAGAAAAAATACATATAATTTCAACTTTTACTTTTTTTGTCTTTGCCAATTCTCTTTCATGAGCCTCAAGTAGTCTCCAAACCTGACGATTTAAATCCTGATGTTGTAACGCACAATTTAAATATGAAAACGTTCTATATAACATTTCTTTAGTACAGTTAAAGTCGGCTGCCGGTGCCATATGACCTTTGTCCCAAACGTTATTCTCATAATCTTTATTATCTGAAGTTTTTACCGAATCGTTTGTGTAGAAATCCATTCCTGTTCTCGGTGCGGTACCTGTAGGACATTGAACCGTGTAATTCACCTTCAGTGGTTGTTCTAATACTTGAGAGTACTCAACTTGATAGATGTCTGTTTTAATAGTTACAACATTCTGTTTGAATGTTTGTGAGAAAGAAGATACTGAAAGAAGTATCGCAAATAAAATAAATGTAAATTTTTTCATCCCTTGTTTTAGAAATAAATACAAGATGTATTATATTTGTGGCATGAAGAGAACTATAACCATTTTGCTATTGTGTTTGTTTACCAATCTAAAATCTCAATCTTTTACGGTTGGTATTTTTGAGGACGGTACGGTAATTGCTGCCAGTGATAACGTAAACACTACAACTGAATATTCTTTGGTCGGTTATTACGTTGGTGCTCAAGTGTCGACAAAATGGGTAAGTCCGATAGTTTATACTTCACCAAACCCTTACTTAAATAGAATCGGAGTAAACGTCGGATTGTTTCAGAATGGTATAAACGTAGGTGTTGGAGGTAAACTTAACGTACTTCCAACATCAGAGTGGGAAATTAAACCAGAGGTAATATTACGAGTTCATCCAATCAAATTATTACGTCAAAAAAATCGTAGCATAGACATTTCTTTGATGTATTGTATTGCAGATACAAAAAGTATGGGTCTTGGTATCTCACTACCATTCCGTTTCTTCGGGTGGTAGTATTTATATTGTATGAGTGAAGAGTTTGAAGATTATTTCATAGAGGTTGAGAAATCAATATCCCAATGTACTGGTGGTCGTGATTTGTATGCCTTGAAATTGGCACACAAAAACTATTTTAGAATTAAGACTGGTTTTTATGAGGACGAAAGTCCTGAAGAAATCTCAAATGAGATTTGTATGTCAATTAATGAAATGGTTAAAGACGGTAAAGTAACCTGTAACAATTGTCAATGGGAGTGGAAATTATCTGAGGGTGGTAATGACCCATATACTTGTCACAAGTGTGGTTATAAAAAGAATCAATTATTAGAACATCTTATTAACGAAAGAAGTGTTACTGACTTACCCGTTAGAACCATTGTTAGGGAGATGACTGATATTATTAAAAAAGAAATTAGAGGTGAGTTCTTTTTACCTGAAGACAGTACTGGTGAAATGAATTATGAATTTGATGGTTTACCTTTATTTACCATCGAATTTGATATCAAATGGGATGCGACGATAAATGGTGAATACATTGTAGACGGTAGAACTGTTGACGAGGGTGATACTATCGTAATAGAATTAGTTATTAACCCTTCATATTATCCAAAAAACTTATATGGTATTATTGGAGATTTAAATGATATTGTAAGACATGAAATTGAACACGTTTACCAAGATGCTGGATACAGAGACTCTCAAGAAGTCAGAATGGATGATGAAGAAGCACCAACTACTAAAGACTACTACACACAATCTCACGAAATACCAGCAGAGATTAAAGGATTTAGAAGACTTGTCAAACTAAGAAAACAAACACCTGAAAAGGTAATCAAAGATTGGTTTAACAGAAGTAAGCCTATACATCAATTATCCGATGAAGATATTGATGAATTAACCACATTCTTAAGTGAAAAATATTATGAGTACTACGGAAGAAAGTCTTGAAAAAATTGCCAAAAGAATGTTCTACATCTACTCTTCAAAATTTGAAAGTGACGGGTGGGAAGTTAAACTTGATAACGTCAAGGTACACAAATATGAGAGGTCAAATAATTATGCTGTTAGTTTTGACCTTGTTTACAATCACGGTAATTTTGATACGGACATTACTGATATGGTATGTAGAGATATTAGAAATATTGAAAATAATTGTTACGACATATTTAAACGTTTTATCATAAATGAAGACCTAAAATTAGGTACAGATAATGAAGAACATTTAGACGATATTATAGCGTATCTTTATTATTTAAACGTGGATGCACCTAGAGGTGTTTGTGAATTTAAATTATCTTTCGAGTACAATTACTACTTCAAATAATTGTTTATTAATTTTTTGTAAATTTTAAACAAATTCATTGTTTTTTCCACATTTTTTTCTATTTATATGTGAGGTAAAAATCCCCTTTTTTATGGAAAATGTAAATGATAACAAAATTGTTATCACGAACATTGTCAGGTCCTTACTTCAGGGAGAAGATGAGCCAATTTATGATGCGACTGCATGGTATGATTGGGATATCTTTTCAGATGAGGAACATGATAATTTGTACGTGAAAACAACACCGACAGTAGAGTAATTTAAAATAAATTTGTTATATTTGTAACAAATAGGGGGACTACTGTTTTATGGCATATACAAAAGAACAATTACAAGGATTACACGAAATTGAGTTAAAGGACATTTGTAAGAAACTCAAAATTGTCAGTTCAGGAAAAAAATCTCAAATCATTAAACGAATTCTTGAGGAAATCACACCTGATGATTACAAACCGGTTGTTACAAATTATCCGTTGTCTGTTGCACCTCCAGAAAAAAAATGGTTAGGAGTAGCACTGGATGATATTGATAAGTCCATTAAAATTGGAAAACTTGTTGAGCAGGGTAAGGCTAACTTTTTATTTTACTCTATGAAAGTTAGATATTACGAAGTCCCGAGAGATTTTACGTTTTAAACGTTTTCGTGAGACTCAAGTTTTTTTGCCATCATCTTCAACACTTTTTTGATACTACTACCAAAAATTGTTAAACCAACTGACATACCAAGGGCTTTAAGTGCCACTTCTGATGTTGCCTCTGAACCGATATCAAAAACTATCTTACCAAGATATGGTATTACGTGAGTCAGTGCTGTGTAGGCTAAAATATCTACTAAGGCAAAAGACACACCACTAAGTTTGTTTAGAATTTTAGCCAATTTTGAAGACATAGATTCAATTCTCTTAGTTGCTGAATCTAACTCTGTTTCTAAACCGTCTTCTGATAGTTTTTCTACTATCTCAGTTGTTTCTGTTTTGTTGTTGAAATAAACGACTGAAATTGCGGCAACAACTAAATTAAGAATTTGTGTTTCTGTAAGTGAGGGATACATTCCCTTAAGAAATTCACCAATTACAGGATATAGAGTACCAACACCTAAACCGTACGTCAATAAGAATTTTAGATTAATTCCAAGTTGTTTAGATGCTGTTTCAATTACCTCTTTACCCGATTCTGATACTTCAGAAAACTTTCTTGATAATTCATCAAGTACACTTTCTGTAATAATCATCTTTCTTTGTGATTCTGTAATTAAAATTTCCATATGGTATAAATATATCTTGAATTGTATTTATATTAAAAGTAACTTATGTTAAACCCAAAACTAAAAGAAGGTGATAGGATTGTATTAATTTATTTGGATGACCCATATAGTCATATTCCTGTGGGAACTAAAGGTACTGTAGTTAAAATTCAAAATATACCATTTGCCGATAAGTCAGACTATAACTATATGATGAAATGGGATAACGGTTCTACTTTAGCTCTTGAACCCGACACGGACACTTGGATTTTAGAAAAAGACTCAATTAAAGAAAGTGTTGAAGACCTTAATAAAAAATTAATTGATAATGAAATAGAAGTTGAGAAATTGTCTGATTTAATTTCTAAATTAGATGATGATAAAGTAACTGATTTGTTCTTAAGAAATTTAGACAGAAAGTTATTAAAAGGTGGAGATAAAACAGAAAATGTCAGGAAATACATCTCAAAATATATCGATTCCCTCCAACAAAGAGCAAATATCCAAGACCCATCAGACACTTACGATGTTGAAGATGAATTTGTATATGGAGGACTTGAACCAGAAAAATCATCAATCGGAAAAAAACAATTCAGAAAAGAATTAATTCCATTACAGGTTGAATTACTTAAATTACAGGAACATGTCAAGAAGACGGGTCAACCTGTTGTGGTAGTGTTGGAGGGAAGAGACTCCGCAGGTAAAGGTTCGACCATAAAATTCTTAACAGAATATTTGGACCCTAAATTTTTTAAAGTTATTGCTCTCGGCATAGCAACACCTGAGGAAAGAAAAAATTGGTTCAAAAGATATGAAAACCAAATAGAACCAGGAAAGATTAACTTCTTTGATAGAAGTTGGTACAACCGTGGTATTGTTGAACCAGTAATGGGATATGGTACTGAGGAAGAGTACTTTGATTTTATGAACAATGTAAATCAGTTTGAAGAATCTTTGGTTAGTAAAGGTATGAAGTTATTTAAGTTTTGGTTATCAATCACACCTCAAACACAGAAAAAAAGATTCGAGTTAAGAAAAAACTCACCATTGAAATATTGGAAGTTTTCACCGAATGATGAAAAATCATTGGATAAATGGGATGACTACACAAAGTACAAAGAAAAGGTTTTGAAACAAACTCGTGATGCGGTTCCATGGACGGTGGTGGACACAAATGACAAACATGCGGGTGTGTTAAACCTTATAAGACATTTATTAAAAAATGTTGATTACCCTGATAAGGACCTTTCACATATTGGTGATGTATATCCTGAGGTGGTAACAACAATAAAAGAGACCAATTAAAAGGTCTCTTTACATGTTACTTTTTTAAGTTCAACCTGCCATGAGTTCAAACCAAGTAGTTTGAAATATTCTACAATTGGCTGCCTCAAATTTTGACGAATGAACCTGTTCTTTCGTATTGCACTTGTAAAGTAGTTATTTTTTGAGATACAGAAGTTACGAACCTCATTCGTGTAACGATATCTATGGACTACAGACCCAATTACCTTTATGTTGACCTCAATTGAGTAATCTTTTGTTTTGATTGATGTGATACGGCATGTTAGTTCTGTACCATCACCTTTTTCGAATTTGAATTCAGTTGAACGAATTTTTCTCATCAACTTCTTATTTTCTATGAATTTGAAACCTGAGACAACCATATAACAAATATATGGAAAATAATTTAATCTACCATGTAATCCACTAAAAAAACAGGATTTTGTTCTCCAAAATATCCACCCAAAATATTAAATTGGTAATACTCAAGGGCATCTTCTTCTGACATGTCTTCCATCAGTTTGGTAATTATTCCTTTTACTGAATATAATAATCTCGGACCATTACCGCATTCTTCTGTAATCCCAATAACACAGTCCTCAAACCCGTCCAAAATAATGGCTCCTTCGGCCATCGTGTCAATAAAATCTCTTGTTAATTCCATATGTTAATAATAAGAACAAACTATTTTACTATCAAATACTATTTATAAGAAAAATTAACACAATGAGAGGTTATTCAATTATATCTGACGAAGAAAGACAAGCCATTATCAAACAACACGAATCTGTTTATAATGGTTATGCGGTTGGTAATGTTCCAACTAACATGTACCCATTAACTGTTGGTGATTACGCAACTGACAAAGGTGGTATTACACTAAATAATAAAGGTGATGTTACCACATACAAAAACCATTTGGTAAATGAATCAGAGGTTAAAGAGGTTATGGGGGATATAAACAAATATTCTCCAATGTCTTATGTAAAAAAGATTTTAAGTGGTGAAATGTCTATTGAAGAAGTTTCTAAAGAAACTGGACTTCCATTTACTGTACTTTCAAAAATTGCAAATAAATTATCGGGAAAACCATTAGAGGTTAAAGAATACGCTTCAGCGGATACAAATTACGATGAGGTTGACCCAGCATACGATTTCCAAAGTGGAGGTCCTGAAGAATTTGAGCCTGACTATGAAACAGACCCAATGGACACTGACATTCAGGCAATTCAAAATATGTTTGACTTCCAATCACAACATGATAGTGACCCTGACGCAAGGGAAATGGTAAAAAATTCAGAAAAGGCGATGGACCAAGAATTTTCAGGTAAAGAAAAATACGGTGACGAAGAAAACGCTTATGATTTTGAATCTGATGGTCCCGCAGACGCATACGAATCGGTTATCAAAGAAGATGAAAGTAAAAAATCTCTAACTGATATTGCAAGAGAACTCATGTTATCACAAAAATTTGAAAAAATTGCAAATGAGATGGAACCATTTGAGTATGGTGATGAATTCGAATTTGCTGATAATTTTTTAGTCCAACTATTGTCTGATTATGATAGTGAAGATTTTTATGATGATTTATTTGATACAGTTAAAGACGAGTATGGTGACATTATCCTAAGTATGTACGGTAGACCGGACGATGATGAAGATATGTATGAGTCGGTTATTGAAGAGAGTATGTGTAATGAGTGTGGTATGACTGAATCATTATGTGAGTGTTGGATGAAAGAAGAAGTTGAGGAAGACTTACAAGAATCATTCAAAAAAGAAAAAGAAAGAATAACAGAAATGTTTAACCGTTTCAAAAAGTATAACTAATATGAAGACAAACGTTAAGAAAATTATCAGAGAACAGGCGGAGTCGTCTTCTTTTGTGACTTTAGCTTCATATCTATTACATTCACAAACGCAGGTTCACGTATTCCATTTACAAACAGGTTCATACGCAGAACACAAGGCACTACAAGACTACTATGAAGGAATTGATGATTTGATGGATTCTCTTATTGAATCTTATCAAGGAACAAACGGAATCGTTGAGGAATACAAAGCGTTTCCAATTAAAAAGTACGATGGAAACGAAATGGTAGTTGCTTATTTTAATAATCTAAAAAAGATTATTGATGAGAACAGAGAGTCGGCTGACGGTTCACATCTTCAGAATATTATAGATGAGATTATAGAGTTGATAACATCGACACTCTATAAATTAAAATTTTTAAAATAAATAAAAACCCCTCTTAATCGAGGGGTTTTTTGTTAGTATTTTCTTTTAAGAAATTTAGGAGCTTCTCTGTCCTTTGGTGACATTATCAAGTCACTTTCATCTTCGTATTGTACATACAACTGAATGACATCTAAAAGAGTATTTTTAATATCGGTGACGTGTCTTAGAATAGGGTCCGAATAGTTCACACTTCCTTCACTTTCTTTGTTGTAATAATTTCCACATTTGTATGTAAAAATTGTGTCATCTTCTAATGATAAAAATCCATGTGCAAAATATGGTGGAATAAACAATGACAATTTATTTCTGTCATTTAATTCGAAATATTCGAACTTACCGTAGGTATCTGATTTTTCTCTAAGGTCTACAATAAAATCTACAACACTTCCTTTAAGTACTCTGACTAATTTTGTTTGTCCGTAGTCCCCTGTTTGATAATGTAAACCTCTGAATACGTTTTTTTTGGACACTGATAGATTATCTTGGACAAAATAGGTTGTGTATATAGTTCCGTCATCTTTCATTGCCATTTCAGATTCTATGTCAAATAGAAGTGATTTTTTTGTGTAACTTAACTCATTATATGTCTCCATAAAGATTCCACGGTCGTCAGAATGTACGTCTTCGTGAATCAAATAAACATTGTCAAATGATGTAGATTGTATTTTCATTTTAATTTTTTTTAAGTCGAATTATGTCTTTTAGTATTTTTTTTGATATTTCTGTTTATAAAGAATAAACATTATCAACAAAATTTAAAATGGAAGTAATAGAAATAATTTCTCATTTTATCAATCGTGATAACAATATGTTGTCAGTTGAATTTAGATTGAACACTGATGGACCTTCAGAAATCAGAGCGGATGTAATCGAATATGAACATGTTGTTGAGTTCGGTTTTGATGGTCTTGAGATTGATGTATTTGAAGTCGAATACGAAGACGATGAAGATGAGGATTTGTGGATTGAAAATATGGATGATGAGTATATGGATGAAGATACTCTCATACAATTTTTAAATGAATATTATGTAGTATTTCCTGACAAATTACCTGAAGCAGAATCCGAATAAAGATATTTATAGATATGTCGGATATTCAGTCTCTCATATCTAATCTGCTTGGTAAAATATTTCTAAAAAAACCTGTTTTTTTTGGAATGGATACCTATGACATTACGGTAGTGGTCGGTCCATCAATGAAAGTTTATGCCATTCACGCAACACCAAAAAAACTGAAAGACAAATTTCCCTTTACTGAAAAAAACATTATCGATTTGGAAGAACTCAAAAGTTGGGCTGCCAATAACGGATATACAATTTCTTTCCAAACTGATTTACCTCAAATTGCCCGTAGACTTTCCTCCACCCTTGGCGACGTTATGGTGGAGGGTGACCATAGTAGACAAAAAAGTTTAAAATGTATTGTTATGGAGGAATTGGAACAATCCAATTTACCTGATAATATAAAAGAGTGGGCAAGACTCAATCCTGAGAAGTTCATAAAAAACATTGAACTAATACAAGAAATGTTAAAAAAATAAAAGGGTCATTAAGACCCTTTTTTTATGGACCCACCTTATGAAAGTGGTATCTGACTTGATATTTTGGACCTTCCGCCTTGAATGGATATTGTCGAATCCATGCTGAAAAATCATCCATACCGACCATAGTCAACTCAAAAACCCGAGTTACTGATGATGAATACATAAAATGTATTTGTAGAATATCCCACTGACGACTCAAAACGTCCTGGTGAATATATGAAGGTGCCTGACTTGTCCACGGATTACCAAACACTGTTTGGTCTTTGTTCCACATAAAGGTCCTACCGTTGTTGGTGATTTTAAAACGAGTCGTACCTACAATGAACGAATCCAAAGGAGTGATTGGCATGTATAGTGAAAACGTATCGGTATACCACAGGGTGTCTTTACGAATACCGGTAATTTGGTCTTCAATCAAAACTTGTACGTGGTCAATAACATACTCACCATCGATGTTTGGATATGAAGGTTCCTCATATCGTTCACATGAAAATAAAAATATTGGTAGTAGTAGGGTTATAAGTTTTTTCATTTGTTTCGTTCTCTATACCATTTGGTCATGTTAGTGGTTATTTTATCGATATCCAAGATGTCAGTTACTTTACTTTCAGCCTTGATTAAGATGTTTTTTACTAATAAATAAGTTTCATAGTCACTATATATTTGACATTCACCGTAAGATGTGTTATCAGACATGTAGTATACCCAAACGTCGGCAATGTTTTCAATTTCTTGAATTGTTTTCAGTTCCTTTGTGGAATTGATTACTACTTTTTGATTTAAAGAGTACTGTGGACTTTTCATGTATCAAAAATACAAATAATTTTTTAACCAACCAAACTATTTATAACAAAAACTCTACTGTGATTAATTTAAATGAAGAAACGGCCCGTATTAAAAAAATTATGGGTATAACTGAAGATGAGAATATTACTGAAGTAGAAAAAACTGAAACGGATGAGGTAGTTGAAGGTGAAATTGACGAAGATGATGAGGGTGGGGAATCTGCACCATCATCACCATCAATGAGTAAATGGGAATCGGGAGTTCAAAGAGGTAAAGGTAATCCAGTTGATTCAGGTACTAAATGGGAATCAGGAGTCCAAAGGGGTAAAGGTAATCCAATATGGTAAACAAAGTCCAACTAAAAAAGTCATTGACTGAATCTTTAAGACTTATCAAATACGATAGGTCGCTAACTCTATTGGAACAAACTGACAACACATATGTAAATCAATTAAATCCCGAATTACTTACAAACACTCAAACGTACCCTAACTATTGTAGTTATCCAAAAAATGCAATATTACCACCGGAAGTTAATGGTGAGTCGGGATTAATTGATGGTTATTGTTTTTATCGTGTCCCTTCTAAAACAAAAGGACAAACCGCTGGTATGTTCATACCACAAGACGCCAAAATCACATTTTATTCAGATTTGGAACAGTATGATACAATGATAAATAAACACATGGAAAAACATCCCGAAGATAACTTAAGTGTTATTGAGGAATTAATTCCTGAAATTTTTCCACTTGGTACTGTGGCAAAATTTGAGTTTAATGGTCAGAAGTATTACCCGTGGATAACAAGACCTGATGATGTAGTCCCATGGAGATTCAAAGGATTTTACAGACAAGACGGAACTGCTTATGAACAACCTAAATGGGTTGATAAAAGAAATGAATATCAAAAATTTGTTGATGAGTGGGGATTTGCCCTACAAATAACAGCAGCTTTGGCAACCGCAATTGCGGGTGCATATACTGGAGGAGCAGCGTGGACTTTGACTGCTGAAATTTTATTAGAGTTAGGATTAGGTACTGCAGTAGCATTACGTGAATTAGAAAAAGGTCAAAACGTATCAGCGGCAGTGTCATTTATAACGGGTGTACTACCCATGTTAAAACTTTCACCGGCATTTAAAGGATTGAATTCACAAGCATTAAAATCAGTGTCAGAAAAAGTTTCGACCGCAGGTTTAAGTAGCTCATCATCATTCAAAGATTATTTAAAATTTTATAGAAGTCTGAGTGATGAAGAACAAAAAGTCATGTCACAAATTTTTACGCAGGATGAAGTTGCTAGAACTAAATTTTTGAATGAAATTAAATTTGCGGTAGATGAAGCGCTACCAAAATTAGTAACTCAAGAAATTACAAAGAATCCTCAAATTTTAAGACAATTAAAATTTTGGGATAAGTTATGGGCTAGAGAATTAACCGCAAACGGTGCCGTTGTCATTGTTGGTTTAGCGACTCAATTGTTGTTTGGAAAACAATTAAATGACGAAGAAAAACAAAAATTAACACAGTTATATCAATATATCCCCAAAGAACACTCTAAGGAGTTTTTCTACAATGTGGCTATGAATGGTGATAAGATTGGTGAAATATTAGATAAGGTCCCATCGGATAATTTAAAAAAATTACTCAATGCATCGAAAGTGGCCGATAATATTAGTAAATGGTATAATAGTAAGTTAAAATCTGCTGTTGAAAAAACAGATGGAAAATATACTGAATTACCTGACGACCCAAGTAAATCTGCAGAAAAGGTAGAAGCAACAAATCGACTAATAAAGAAATACAAAAAAGATGGATGGGTACCTGAAAATGAATTAAACAATCGGGAGTGGTATAATTTAATAATTATCAATCATGAAATGTGGTACAAATTAACACCTTAAAGTATTTATATGAATATGTCACTAAACAAAAAACTACTGAAAGAAATTCACAGAAACAAACAATTAATGTTTGGGAATGTATTATTGTCTGAACAACCTGGAGGTATCTTTGGAAAAATATCAGACTTGGCTGCAGACTTTTTTGCTAGAACTGAAAAGAAAGTAATACAAGGAACTGATAAAAGAATGATTGGTGGTGTTGAGTTAACTACAAAAAATCTTGAGGATTTTGCAACGGTATTTGAAAACCCAAGTTTTGTTACTGCATTATCAAGAGAAGAATTACAATTATTAGGAAAAGTTTTATTACAGTCTGATGAAGTTGTAGATAGATATTATAGAGAAATCGTATTAGATTTTTTAGAAAAAAACCCTGGAGCGACCGAAAGGTCTTTAATTCAAAAAATGAGTGAAGAATCAACGATGAGAGGACTAAATGTTGAACAAATTTTATCTCAAATTACAGATGATGAATTAGCAACAACTATCCTAAGAAAAAAATTCTCACAAAAATTTCAAGATTTAGAAAGAAATAAATTCACAACTGAAATTATAAGAAAATTGTCTGACCAGCCTAAATTATTGACCCCAGATGAAATAAAGGCTTTCAACAAAGTTATTGAAAGTAAAACCGCCAAGGTTTTTATTGAAGATGTTACCCAACTATTTAAAAAAGATTTAGACCAACTTAAAAAAGAAATATATGAGTTATCAATTGGTTTTGAACAATCATTATTAGAAAAGACACCAGATGAAATTAAAGAATTAGTTAATGCATATGCATTGGCAGTCTCAAGAAAATTAGACATGATTGAGATTAAGGCAAATGGTGCTGCAAATGAAATTTTAGAAAATTCAGGTTTAAGTAAAGAAATTGTAGATAAATTAAAAACAAGTGATGATGCTTTCTTTAAAGTTTTCAGAAATGAAAGAGCTGCTGACTCACAATCTTTAGTGGCTGTTTTGGGAGATACTCTTAAGTCTTTTTTGAGAGAAATTGGCGAAATAGTTACTGGAGTATTCAAAAAAGAGGGTAATACATTATTGAAAATTTTTGACCCTAGAACTAGTGTTGGTCAATGGTTTTATACTGCACAGTGGGCAACATTTAGTAAATTATGGAAACTTGCAATTAAAACAAGTGCTGGGCAAAATAAAGCTAAGTATATTGCTGCGGCAGCCTTTGCGTCTGCCGTTGGTTCTTTAGTTGGAACCACACTTTCAGGTGTCGGTTACGGTTTATATGAACTTTTTGTTCTTGGTGGTTGGAATCTCGCACTTGATAAACTTGGAGGTGAGGAAAAGACAATTCTTGGTTACCCGATAGAAGGATGGAAGGCCGATATAGGAGATACAATAGAAAATAAAGATGTAGTTTCAAAAATTTTATCACCAATTTTAGAAAACGGATTCAATGTTATTGTAGATGAATTTGAAAAAGAAGGTATGTTACCTGCGCTTTTGAGTATGGTACCCGGCGGAGTGTTAACATACGACAATTCGTTATTCAGTAATATACTTACAGGTATAGTACCGGGTAAAGATTATATGCCTAGTGTCAGAAAGGGTATATACAAACTATTAGGTACTAGTGAAGATGAGGTAAATAAAGAAATTAAAGAAACTGAACAAATTGTTAATGACACAACAACTACTGAAGGTACGGTTCCCGATGATTTGAAAACTTTGATGGGTAATCGTTCAGGAGAAATAAAAGTAAAAAGTGATAACACTTTATTTTGGGGAACAGAAGAATTTGTAGTAGAAAAAAGAAATGGACAGTGGAAAGTTTATTTCCCACCTAGTCCTGATATGGGAGAACCAGGTGGATGGTATTTAGTTTCTGATATGGAACTCTAAATTGTAATATTTATTAATAAGATGAACAAGTCATTAAAAGTTCTTTTAGAACAACCGAAGAAAAAACCAAAAGCGCAACCAAGTGAGCCTGCACAACAAAATACGCCCACGAATAATACACAAACACCAACTACAGAGCCCACAACACCCGCACCAGCACAACCTGCAGTTACAGAACCTGAAAAAGATTCTTTGAAATACTTCAGCGATTTTACTTTCTATGACCAAGATGAAAAAGAAATTAAATTTTCTGATGATGAGAAAAAAGAAGTAATGTCATTACTACCTAAGTTCAAAAATATTGGTAATAAAAAATATGATGACGATGATGCCTTTGTGAGAGCGGCAATTTTCTTTAAACAAGACAAGAAAAATGTTATGGTATACTACGTTGACTTCTTGACAACGCCAGATATTAAATTAGTTGCCGATAACCACAAGAGAATTGGTTTAGGTTTATCGGTATTGTTAGAACAATCATTCAAATCACGAATGTATGTTAGAAACCTTGGTAATGGTAATTTCGCTTTAACAAGTGAAAGACAACCAAAAACAGGTACAGGAAAAGTCGAAAGAGTTGCCTCTCAACCTACACAAACTGGGTCAGCACAAAATACACCACAGGCAAGACCTGAACAACAATTAGGTGTAACACCTAAACCTGAAGCGGTAGTTAAAGTTGCCGAAACACAAGGTACGGTACCTGTAATGAAATCATTAAATGATGAACAAAAAAGAGTCGTTCAGAGATATGCTAACGAGGGTTATGAAACATCAAAACCTGCAGATGCTGACATGTCAATGTATGAAACGATTGATTTGAAAGGGAAAGAGTCGGCATTCGATTCTTTTCCAACATTCATGATGTATAAAATAAAAAGATTAACTGAGGACGGTTTTAAAAAAATTGCTACTGGTTTAAGCTCACAAGATATAACTGAGGATTTGTGTAAACAAAATATCAAACTTTATCACGACGGTGCAATGGACAGAAAAACTATGAGTGATGGAACAAGAAAAGCGTTTGCTGAATTTATCATTGCATGTAGAGCACAATACAGAGATGGTTGGGGAACAAAAGATGCGGGATTCTTAAACGGTAAGTTAGTTAAGAGTAAGACTAATGTTTATTTGAATGACATTGAGAATAAGTTTGTAAATGCAGAGTATTGTAAGTATAAAATTAACTTCGCAGAAAAAGCGGTTGGTTGTGGTGCAAACCTTTTAGATATCGAGTAATATGAGTAATACTATTAAAAATTATATCAAAGAGATTGAACAAAAAAGACAGAAGATGATTATTGAAAATTCAATAATCAAAAAGAGATTTGAGTTAGTTGAATCTTTTGACAGTCTGTTTTCTGAAATTAAGTATTTGAACAAACAATCTTTTGATACTAACAACATTAACGAGAACTTATTACAAGTTCTTAATTCAATGTTCCAAGATGATGGTAAATCATTTATGGATACTGTTAAATCAAAACTTTCTGATTTCTTAGTAACTAAATTAGGTTACGAAGGTTTTGAAAAGGAAGTAATCATGAAGGCTATCGGTGATACTGAATATGATGACGTTCCAAAATTATTTACTGACTGTAGATTTTTAGCTTCAAAATTGGCTGAAGTTTATACTGAAGATTTTTCAGGTACATACTTAAATGATTTACCTGACTTCATGAAAAACAAAATGGCTGATTTTGTAAAAGATAACACAACAAAGAAACAATTGGAAGATTCTTTTGTTGATAGACTGTGTCCTATGATGGGAGACATCAATTCCAAGATGGAGTTGAAACTGAAAGATATTAGAGATAATATTCTTTCATAAATCACTAAAAGAAAGGGGGTGATTTCATCTAAGGAAGGTGTACGAAAGTACACCTTTTTTCTTTTGTACCGACGGCCGGACTCGAACCGGCACGGACATCACTGTCCAAGGGATTTTAAGTCCCTCGTGGCTACCTTTACACCACGTCGGCAATTGTTAAACTAATATAACAATTAAATACTATTAAGAAAAGTTGTAATCAAATTCACTCCAAACTTTTTCTACGGTTTCATCCACCACTCTTGAGAATATGTTTGGAACTGTTGGTTTAAAACGTAATTTCATACCCGCCTCTTCAGGAGTTTTATCTCCTTTGAAGCTATTACAACGACTGCAACAAGTTACCAAGTTATTCCAACCATTACTTCCTCCACGTGATTTAGGGATTACGTGGTCAACCGTTAAATTCTTTTGTGAACTACAATATCCGCATTGGTGATTATCTCGTTTGAATAAACGCTTACGAGAAACACTCAAATTGGTGGGTCTGAATCTAACAAAATTCAGCAATCTGATAATAACTGGTCTTACAAAATTACCAATAGTTGTAACAATATCGTCACCCTTTTTTAGTACTTCGGCA
>Ga0222713_10001974_pt1 | contig 22259 bp, 17 predicted proteins | sample C33_649DmetaG_FD_165061 | JGI IMG/M metagenome (GOLD analysis project Ga0222713, IMG submission 165061) | Estuarine water microbial communities from San Francisco Bay, California, United States - C33_649D | ecosystem: Environmental > Aquatic > Marine > Unclassified | place: USA: California...
GCCACCCGGGCGATCGCGTTTGCGCTGGCTGGTGCGCTGGCCGGTTGCGGCAGCATCTGGCCCTGGTCCGCGCCGTCGAAACCCCCGATGCCGCAGCCGCCGGAGGTTGCAACTGCGATACCCGCCAAGCTCGCCTGGACCTACCGGCTCGCGCCAGGTGGCGCCGGGTTCATGCCCGCCTATTCCGGCGGAAGCATCTTTGCCGCGAGTGCCGCTGGCGCAGTTGTACGTCTCGATGCGGCCACCGGGCGCGAGGCATGGCGTGTCGATCTGGGTAAGAAGATCGTTGCCGGTGTGGGCTCGGACGGACGTGCCGTTGCGGTGGCTCTCGAAGATGGCGTGCTGGTCGCGCTGGACGTATCCGGCAAACAACGCTGGAGCGCACCGCTGGGCGCGGATGCGGTGACCGTGCCGGCAGTCGGCGAGGGTCTGGTTGTGGTCCGTACCGGCGACAACCGGGTCCAGGCCTTTGACCTTGCTAGCGGCAAGCGACGCTGGATCTTCAGTCGTCAGAATCCGCCACTGGTTCTGCATCAGACTGCGAGCATCACGCTGACGCCGGATACCGCCTATGTCGGCCTGCCTGGGGGGCGTTTGGTCGCGCTCGACATGAAGAGCGGCGCCGTGCGCTGGGAGGCGTCGATCGGCCAAGCGCGTGGCGCGACCGAGATCGAGCGGATCGCAGACGTGGTGGGCACTCCGCTGGTGCGCTCGGGTTTGGTCTGTGCGGCCAATTACAACGGTCGCCTTGCGTGCTTTGACGCCCTGTCGGGCCGTGCCCGTTGGTCGCGTGAAGTCTCGAGCATCACCGGGGTAGAGATCGACTCGCGCCTGGTGGTGTCCGTGGATGAAAAGGACAAGATCCACGCGTTCTCGATCTCTGGCTCCAGCGTCTGGCGTCAGGAGAAGTATTCCGGTCGAGTCCTTTCCGCGCCGATTTCAGTCGGTCCGGTGCTGGTGTTCGGCGATTCCAAGGGTCTGGTGCATCTCGCCTCGCGCGATGACGGTGCCGTGGTCGGCCGCTTTACTGGCGACGGCACTCCGATTATCGGCCAAGGGGTGGCTGCCGAACGGACCGCGGTGCTGCAGTCCACTGGCGGCTTGTTGATCGCTGTTGCGATCGACTGAACGGGCTCGTATGCGTCGTCTACCTGTTTTGGCTATCGTCGGCCGCCCGAATGTCGGCAAGTCGACCTTGTTCAACCGACTGACCCGTAGCAGGGCGGCGATCGTGCACGATCGTCCTGGTCTCACCCGTGATCGACACTACGGCAAGGCCTTGCATGACGGACGTGAGTTCATCGTCATCGATACCGGTGGATTCGAGCCCGAGGCCAAGAACGGAATCGAAGTCGAAATGGCGCGCCAGGCACGCCAGGCGGTTCGAGAGGCCGACGTGGTGCTGTTTCTGGTCGACGGGCGCCAGGGGCTGACCGGGCATGATCGCGAGATTGCCGTTGAGCTTCGTCGAAATGCGCGACGCCTGCTGTTGGCTGTCAACAAGACCGAGGGGATGCGTCGCGAGGCGGTCGCGCTGGAGTTTCATGAGCTTGGCATCGGGGATCCGCTGCCAATTTCCGGCGCGCATGGCGAAGGGGTGCGCGACCTGGTCGAGATCGCGGTTGCGCCTCTGCTTGCACCGTTACCGCAGCCCGATGAAGCCGGACAAACTGCGGCATCGGCGCACTCTGCTGATGGCGAGCTGGAGTCGGGTGCGCAGAGCGATCAGACCTCGGCCGCAGGCGATGGTTCAGGCGCGGACGCCGATGAGCCCAGCGCAACCGCGCATGTTCACCGGATTCGCGTGGCTGTGGTCGGTCGGCCCAATGCCGGCAAGTCCACGCTGATCAACTCGTTGCTCGGCGAGCAGCGGCTGATCGCCTACGATCAGCCTGGAACCACTCGGGATGCGGTCGCAATTGACTTCGAACGCGGCGGTCGGCCCTACACGATGGTCGACACGGCCGGCGTGCGCAAGCGCGGTAAGGTCACTGACACCATCGAAAAGTTTTCGGTGATCAAGACGCTGCAGGCCATCGAAGACTGCAATGTCTGCATCCTGATGCTCGATGCCACCGAAGGCGTTGCCGAGCAAGATGCCAATATCGCCGGTTACATCCTCGAGGCCGGACGGGCCGTGGTGATCGCGGTCAACAAATGGGACGCGCTGGACGCTTCGCAGCGCGAACGGTTGAAGTCCGAACTGGATCGCAAGCTGCATTTCCTGGACTTTGCGCGAACTCACCATATTTCTGCGCTGAAGGGCACCGGGCTTTCCACCTTGTTGCGCTCGGTTGATCAGGCGTATGCCGCAGCGATCCGCAAGCTGCCCACGCCGAAGTTGACTCGGTCGGTGATCGAGGCAGTACAGCGCCAGCAGCCGCCGCGGCGTGGCCCGTTCCGCCCGAAGCTGCGCTATGCCCACCAGGGCGGGCAGAATCCGCCGATCGTCGTCATTCACGGCAATGCACTCGATGCGGTTCCAGACACGTATCGGCGCTACCTCGAAGGCTGGCTCAGGGACGCATTCAAGCTCGAAGGCACGCCATTGCGCATCGAATTCCGCTCATCGACGAATCCATACGCCAGTTGATCCCGTACGCTCGTGCATGTTGGAGCGTTTTTTTTACGGGTATATTGCAAAGAAGACCCGACGTTCTCCGACGTACGGGTTGAATTCAAGTCTCCTCGCCCATATCTGGGATCTCGAACAATAACGGAGTGAAAATGAGCAACAAAGGGCAGCTTCTACAAGACCCGTTCCTGAATCTGCTGCGCAAGGAGCATGTTCCGGTCTCGATTTACCTGGTCAACGGCATCAAGCTGCAAGGCCAGATCGAGTCCTTTGATCAGTATGTGGTGCTGTTGCGTAACACCGTCACGCAGATGGTCTATAAGCACGCGATCTCCACGGTCGTGCCGGCCCGTGCGGTCAACTTCCAGCAAGAGAGTTCTGAAAGCTGAGCCCGCGTAACGAACCGGTCAAGACCCTGCTGGTCGGGGTCGCCTTCGGACGCACGTCGATCGACCTGCGCTCACTGGACGAGTTGCATTCGCTTGCGGCGTCGGCGGGTTACCAACCGGTCGAACGGCTGGTATGCCGGCGTGAGCGTCCGGATGCCGCACTGTCGGTCGGAAGTGGCAAGGCCGAGGAAATCGCGACGATCATCGAAGACGCCGGCATCAGCACCGTCATTTTCGACAACCCTCTGTCGCCGGTGCAGCAGCGCAACCTGAACCGGTTGTTGCGGGTGCCGGTGGTCGATCGAACCGAGTTGATCCTCGACATTTTTGCGCAGCGCGCTCGCAGCAACGAGGGCAAGCTGCAGGTCGAGCTTGCCCGCATCGAACATCAGCTCAGCCGCTTGGTTCGCGGCTGGAGTCACCTTGAAAGGCAGCGCGGCGGCATCGGGCAGCGTGGTGGTCCGGGTGAAAAGCAGATCGAGCTTGATCGACGCATGCTCGACGCCAAGGCGCGGCAGTTGCGTGCGCGCCTCGACAAACTCGAGCGTCAGCGTCGCACCCGTCGGCGGGCGCGCAGTCGCCGGGAAGCTTTTACCGTGTCCCTGGTTGGGTACACAAACGCCGGGAAGTCGACCTTGTTCAATGCGCTGACCGGTGCCGGAACTTACGCGGCTGACCAATTGTTTGCCACCCTTGACACCCTGACTCGACGTCTGCGTCTGGGCGACGGGAGTGAGATCGTGCTGTCCGATACCGTCGGCTTCGTTCGCGATCTGCCGCACCAACTGGTCGAGGCCTTTCGCGCGACGCTCGAAGAAACCGCCCAGGCAGATCTGCTGTTGCATGTCGTTGACGCCTCGGCGCCCGATCGGGACGAGCAGGTCGAACAGGTTGAGCGGGTTTTGGCAGAAATCGGGGCTGATCAGGTGCCGACGATCATCGTTCTGAACAAGATCGACGCGGCGGGCCTGCCGGCCGAAATCCAGCGCGGGCCCTGTGGTAGCATCAGCAAAATTTCACTCAGTGCAGTCACCGGCGAAGGGCTGGAGTGGTTGCGCGGGGCACTTGCAGAGCGAGCTGGTGAAGCTCGGCGCGCAGATTCGCCTTCCGGCGTCGACGCCGGCCTCTGGGGCGAAGGGCTGGAGGACGAATCTCCAGACCCAGATTCATCGCCCAAGGAAAGTTCTTCGTCCATTTCTCCGACGCACGACCAGTTCGTCTGATCGTTTAAACAAAACCAATGATGCGACAAGCAATCCGCAGGATATTTTCCCTGAATGACCCCGGTTGGGGGCGCGGTCAGGGCGGCGGCGGGGGCAACAACCCCGGCCCCCAGCGTCCCGGCAATGAGGGTCCGCCCGATCTCGATGAACTCTGGCGTGACTTCAATCGACGACTGAACAACATGTTCGGGCGTCGTGGCGGTGGCGTCCCGCCGGGCGGCTCGTCCGGTGAAGGTCCGTCGTTCAAGGGAGCAGGAACCGGTATCGGTGTGCTCGCCGTGATCGGGTTGCTGTTGTGGCTTGCGAGCGGTTTTTACATCGTTCCTGAGGGTCAGGCGGCTGCGGTGCTGCGGTTCGGTGAATTCAAGTATCTGAACGACCGGGCGGGTTTTACCTGGCGCATACCGTTTCCGGTGGAAACCCACGAAATGGTCAACGTTCAGCAATTGCGCCAGATCGAGATCGGCTATCGCAGCAACGTCAAGAACAAGGTGTTGCGTGAGTCACTGATGCTGACCGAGGACCAGAGCATCGTCGACATGCAGTTTGCAGTGCAATACCGCCTCGCCGATCCGGTCGCCTGGTTGTTCAACAACAATCCTGGGCCGGCCCCGGAGGAATTGATCCGCCAGGGTGCTGAGACCGCGATGCGTGAGGTCGTTGCCCGTCGCGGTGTCGACCAGGTGCTTTACGAAGAAAAGGAAGCAGTCGCCAAGGATGCGCGCATGCTGATGCAGTCGATCGTCGACAAGTACAAGGCCGGCGTCTCGATTGTCGACGTCACGATCCAGCAGGCGCAGCCGCCTGAGCAGGCACAGGCGGCGTTTGAGGATGCGAACAAGGCAGCCCAGGATCGCGAGCGTCTGATCAATGAAGGACGAGCCTACGCGAACGACGTGATTCCGAAAGCGCGTGGTACCGCGGCCAGACTGGCCCAGGAGGCCGACGGCTACAAGCAACGCGTGATCGCGACCGCTGAGGGTGATGCCAATCGCTTCCGGCAGGTTCTCACCGAGTACAGCCGCGCCCCGCAAGTCACTCGAGAACGGATGTATCTGGAGACCATGCAGCAAGTGTTTGCCAACACCAGCAAGGTGATGGTTGATTCGCGCAGCGGCGGAAATCTGCTGTATCTGCCGCTGGACAAACTGATCCAGGGTGGCGCCGACGGGTCTGCGCGCCCGGTTGGGCAGATAGCCCCGTCAGCCACGCCGGTCGAGCCGGCGCCGCCGGCGGTCGATACCTTCCGTTCCCGCGAGAGCCTTCGCTCGCGCGACCGTTCCCAGTCGCGTTGAGGAGGCAGGCACCATGAATCGCATTGTTCCGTTCATCCTCCTGGTGTTGGTCGCGCTTGGCGTGCTGGGTTCGACCCTGTTTGTTGTCGATCAGCGTCAGTACGCGGTGGTCTATGCGCTTGGCGAAATCCGTAAGGTCATCGACCAGCCAGGCCTGCATTTCAAGATGCCGCCACCGTTTCAAAACGTGCAGTATTTTGATCGGCGCATCCTGACCATCGACACGGCCGACATCGATCGCTTCATCACGTCGGAGAAGCTGAATATCCAGATCGATACCTTCGTGAAATGGCGGATTGCCGACCCGCGCCAGTTCGTCCGTTCGGTTCAGGGTAGTGAACTCGTTGCCGCGGATCGCATTTCGCGAAGCCTGCGTGATGCGCTGAACAACGAGATCGCCAAGCGGACCGTTGCCGACGTGATCTCGGGTACTCGCCACGAGATCACTGACAACGTGCTGGTCAAGGTAAACGATGACGCCAAGCAGCTTGGCGCCGAGATCGTTGACGTTCGACTCAAGCGTGTCGACTTCGCCCCGGAGGTGCAGGAGAGGGTATTCGACCGGATGCAGTCCGAGCGCAAGCGGGTCGCCAATGAGCGTCGCGCTACCGGTTCTGCGGAGTCCGAAAAGATCCGTGCCGATGCCGATCGTCAGCGCGAGGTCATTCTGGCCGAAGCGTATCGGGATGCACAGGTTCTCAAGGGCGAGGGCGATGCGAAGGCTGCGCAGGTGTACGCGGGTGCATTTAGCCAAAATCCGGAATTCGCATCGTTCTATCGGAGCCTCGAGGCCTACCGCGCATCGTTCAGAAGCCGTAGTGATGTGCTGGTCATCGATCCGTCTGCGGACTTCTTCCGTTACTTCCGCGCGTCCAGCGGCCAGTCGAGCCGTCCGGCCGCGGCCGGAGCTGCTGCGCCTGCCAAGTAAGGCGCGGCCGCGATGGGCGAATCGCTGTTGCTGGCGTTCGGCTTCGTGCTGATCTTCGAAGGTCTGATGCCGATGGTGGCTCCGTCGCAGTGGCGTGCGGCGGTCAGCCGGATCGCCCAATTTCGTGACGGCCAGCTTCGGTTCGTCGGTTTGTGTGCGGTTTTGATCGGCCTCTTGCTGATCTCGGCCTGAATCGGCGACAATACCGGGTTTTGCGCCCCTGAAACGAGGGGCTCGTCGGGCGGGCTTCGCCCTCGAGTCTTTTCTGGCGCTGACTTTGATTGGCTTTCTGGCACCACCGTTTGTGGCACTTGGACTTGATCCGTGCCCGAGCGGTTGATTGCCTTGCCTGGCCTTGAGACTTTCGCCGGACCTCGGAAAGCTTGTCTAGACCTTACTTTCGTCCGGCACTTGGCCGGTCGCTTTGCTCGCAGATTTCTGGAAATTCATGCCCCGCTGGCTTCTTCCCGAGAGCATCTCCGACGTTCTGCCTTCCGAGGCCAGGGCGATCGAGATGTTGCGTCGCAGGCTCCTTGACCTGTACCGCACCTACGGATACGAACTCGTGATGCCGCCGCTGCTCGAGCACATCGAGTCGCTGCTCACCGGTTCGGGGCGTGACCTTGCTCATCGCACGTTGCAACTGGTTGATCAGCTCTCGGGACGCACCCTTGGCATCCGGGCAGACATGACTCCGCAGGTCGCTCGCATCGATGCGCATCTTCTCAATCGTGCGGGTATCGCGCGTCTTTGCTATGCCGGTTCGGTGCTCCATGCACGGCCGGCAGGCCTGTTTGCCTCGCGCGAACCCCTGCAGGTTGGCGCAGAGCTCTACGGTCATGCAGGGCTTGAGGCCGATCTTGAAGTCATCGAACTGATGATCGCGTCGCTCGAGCAAGCGCATGTCGGATCGGTCAGGCTTGATTTGTGCCACGCTGGAATTGTGCCGGCAATTCTTGCGCTTGATCCGGCGCTCGATGCCGGTGAGATCTACGCTGCGTTGCAGCGCAAGGATGTTCCGGATCTTGCCGAGTATTTGATCGCCACCCCGGCGGCAGTGGACCCGGCGGCGTCTGCCCTGGCGCGCAGCGCGTTGCTGGCGCTTCCGGAACTCTACGGCGATGCATCTGGCGAGGGCTCGGTGATCGCGCGCGGCAGGGCATTGCTGCCTGATCTTGAGCCGATTCGCCTGGCGCTGGATACCCTCGAGCGGCTGGTCGAATCGCCCATATGGCGGCGGTATCCGCAAGTCGAGATTTCGGTCGATCTGGCCGACCAGCGCGGCTACCAGTATCACAGCGGGATCACGTTTGCCGCGTATGTCGATGCGATTCCCAATGCGGTTGCGCGCGGCGGGCGTTACGACGATATCGGGCTGGATTTCGGCAGGGCCAGGCCTGCCACCGGGTTCTCTCTCGAATTGCGTGAGCTCGCTTCACTGGCGCAGGCGGGCGAACCGGCCGCGGCGATCCGCGCGCCCTGGTCCGATGATCCGGTGCTGGCCGATTGCATTGCCGGGTTGCGAGCAAGTGGCGAGATCGTGCTGCAGACGCTACCTGGTCACGAACATGAACAGCTGGAATTTTCCTGTGATCGCGAACTCGTGATGCAGGGCGGTTCCTGGCGCCTGAAGTCCTTGCAGTAGAAGTCACCGCAGCCGACGTGGCTGTCGTTGGGTTGTCAACAAAATTCCTGTAATCCGGCGCCTGGCGCCTTGAGGCACAAACAGATGGGCAAGAATGTAGTGGTCATCGGCACCCAATGGGGCGATGAAGGCAAGGGCAAGCTGGTTGACTGGCTGACCGAGTCTGCGCAAGGCGTGGTTCGATTCCAGGGCGGCCACAACGCAGGCCACACGCTGGTGATCGGCGGCAAAAAGCAGGTGCTGCGGCTGATTCCGTCCGGCATTTTGCGCCCGAATGTCATCTGCTACATCGGCAATGGCGTCGTGCTGTCTCCGACGGCTCTCCTGCAGGAGATTGAAGAACTCGAACGCGCTGGCGTGCAGGTGCGCGAGCGCCTGCGGATCAGCGAGGCCTGCCCACTGATTCTTCCGTATCACGTTGCGGTTGATCAGGCTCGTGAGGCCAAGAAGGGCGCCGGAAAAATCGGTACAACCGGTCGCGGCATTGGTCCCGCCTATGAGGACAAGGTTGCCCGGCGCGCATTGCGCGTGTGCGATCTTTTTGCGCCAGACCGGTTTCGTGAGCGGGTCGTCGAGGTGCTTGATTTTCACAACTTCGTGCTGAAACACTATCTGGGAGCCGAGGCGCTGGATGCAAATGCGGTCGTCGACGGTGCGCTGGCGCTTGCCGACAAGATCGCTCCGATGGTGGCAGATGTGCCGCGCCTGCTCGGCGAGGCCATGGCGCGAGGTGACAACCTGCTGTTCGAAGGCGCGCAGGGGGCTTTGCTCGACATCGACCATGGGACCTATCCTTTCGTGACCAGTAGTAATTGCGTGGCTGGTGCTGCGGCGGCCGGTGCCGGCGTCGGTCCTCAGGCCCTGCAGTACGTGCTTGGCATCACGAAGGCGTACACCACGCGTGTGGGATCTGGGCCGTTCCCGACCGAATTGTTCGACGATACCGGTCGCCATCTTGCTGAAAAGGGCAATGAATTCGGTTCGGTGACCGGGCGACCACGTCGTACCGGCTGGTTCGATGCGCCGGCGCTCAAGCGATCGATCCAGCTCAATGGGGTGACCGGTCTTTGCATCACGAAGCTCGACGTGCTTGACGGTCTGGCCTCGGTCAAGATCTGCGTGGGGTACCGGGAGAAAGGTGCCAGTGGGGCGCCGACCATCGACATGCTTCCGTTCGGTGCCGATGCGGTCGACACCCTCGAGGCGGTGTTCGAAGAGTTGCCGGGCTGGACCGATTCCACCTTCGGCGTGTGCGACTGGGACGCGCTTCCGGTCAATGCGCGCAATTACCTGGTCAGGCTGTCCGAACTGGTTGGCGCGCCGGTGGACATCGTGTCCACAGGCCCGGATCGCGATGAGACGATCCTGGTGCGCCATCCGTTCCACTAAATCTCTTGGCTGAAACGCAGCTCACTTTGCGCACAACGGTAGGCGCGACGATTGCTGGAGACCGGTGATGAGCGATTCCACGACGGATCTGCATATCGGCTGGACCGAGTACTACGGCCTGATCGAGAAGCTTGCCGACAAGGTTCGCGAGTCAGGTTGGCAGTTCGATGCCATCGTCTGTCTGGCCAGGGGCGGGTTGAGAGTTGGCGATGTGTTTTCCCGCCTGTTCGACAAGCCGCTCGGAGTGCTGTTTACCAGTTCGTATCGGGAGGCCGCAGGCACCTTGCAGGGGCAGCTCATTCTTGGCGAGCATCTGGCAAGCGCTGAGCCTTTGCCGCAGGGCCGCTGGCTGGTCCTCGACGATCTTGCCGATTCGGGGGCGACGCTTGAGGCGGTGATGCCAGCCTTGCGTCAGCGTTATCCGCAGGTGCAAGAGTTGCGCAGCGGCGTATTGTGGGTCAAGGGAGCGTCGACATTTCGGCCGGATTATTTTGTCGAGTACCTGCCGGAAAATCCCTGGATTCACCAGCCGTTCGAGCTCTACGAGCGTAAACAATGATTGCTAGCCTGTGAGCGCAGACTTGCGCCGAGGCGTACGGGTATTCGATGTCGAGCGACCTCCCGGGAAAGCGCAACGCGCCTGTCGGCATGAGGGCGAACTCAGGCGTTTCGCGGGGGCAGCAGTAGTCGGATCATGTGTTTGATCAATGCTGTCCATGAAGCCGGATCCACCGGTGACAGCGAGATATCGTCGAGAACCCGGCCGGTCGTGTAGGCCTGAATGAAGACCGCTACCGCTTGCGCGTCAAGCTTCCGATCGACCCAGCCGTTGAGTTGGGCTCGCCTGATCAATGCGCTCAGTGTGTCCGACAGGCGTTGTTGTTCGGCGGCCAGCACCGTGCGCAGCTTTTCGGTGCGACTCGCCAGGCTGATCAGGGTGATTCGTTGCATCCGCGCCGGATGCCGATTCGGATCCTGGGTGGCTTGTGTGACGCTGTCGAGCGCTGCATAAAATGATTCGACCGAATCGCAGCGTTCAAACAGGTGTTCGATCTGTTCAATGCTGTCGTTTACGCCGGAGGCATACAGTTTGACCGCCGCGGCACCGATCAGGTCCTGGAAATCTTCGAAGTGATGGTACAGAGACCCCTTGGAGATCCCCGATCGCTCGAGCACTTGATCGGAGGTGATCTTCTCGATTGGCCGAGATCCGGTCAGCTCGAGCACCGTGTCGATCAGGCGTTCGCGGGTCGGGTGGTTTGGGTTTGCGCGTTTGGGCATCGGCGTAGCATAGAGGTTGGCGCGGATGAATCGCGGATATGTGTGCAGCGGATATATGTGCAGCGGATATCCGAGCTGCGGATATCCGTGCAGGTGTGCCGGGTTTGTTGCCGCCTCGTTGGTGTATGTCGATGGGGTGCGTGTCGAAGGAATGGGACTTGCATCGCGCGACCCATACGAAAAAGCCCCGCATTCGCGAGGCTTTTCCTTCAAAATGGTGCCCAGAAGAGGACTCGAACCTCCACAGTGTTGCCACCGCTAGGACCTGAACCTAGTGCGTCTACCAATTCCGCCATCTGGGCTGCGGGCGTCGCTTAGGGCGAAACCAACAGAGCAAAAGATTTTATAGGACTATGACGATTTGTCAATTCGATCGATGCGAACGATACCCGCGCGGGTGATGCCTACGCGGGCAGCTATTTACCCCGGATTGGGTGGATTTCTGGTGGCAGCCGCGCCAGAGGTAGTGGCGCCATGCGCCGTGCGAGGGAACCCATGACGGTCCGGTCAGGCAAGCGCGCCGCCGACAAGGGCGAAGCCAGCAGCGACGGCGACAAAGGTCGCAAGAAGACGAGGCGCAGCCCGTCGGGCTCGGACAGGCCCGTTGAACGCAGCTTCGAGGTCGAAATTCCATCCAGAGACGAGATTCTCGCCTGCCTGCGGCAGGCCGATGTCCCGTTGACGCCAGACGAACTCGTCTTGCAACTTGGATTGCAGGACGCGCAGGTTGGCCCGCTCCACAAGCGCCTGGCGGCGATGGAGCGCGACGGGCAACTGATGCCAAACCGCAAGGGAGTTCTGCTGCTGCCCAGCAAGCTCGACTTCGTTGCCGGGCGTGTGCAGGGCCATCGCGATGGGTTCGGCTTTTTGATTCCGGACGCGGGCGGGGGCGACATGTTCCTGAGTCCGCGCGAAATGCAAAAGGCGATGCATGGCGACCGGGTGCTGGCGCGGCGAATAGGTTTCGATAATCGCGGACGCGCCGAGGGCGTCATCGTCGAGGTGACCGAACGCGCGCATCGCAGTCTGGTCGGGCGGTTGCTGAGCGAGCGTGGTGTGACGATCGTCGTGCCCGAAGACAAGCGCATCAAGCACGATATTCTGATCCCGCCTGGCGATACGCGAAGCGCGCAGCCCGGTCAGGTGGTGACCGTCGAAATCATTGATCCTCCGTCCGATCATGCGACGGCGATCGGTCGGGTGGTGGAGGTACTCGGCGGAATCGATGATCCGGGGATGGAAATCGAAATTGCGGTCCGCAAGTTCGATGTGCCACATCAATTCGATGAACTCACGCTGAAGGCGGCCAAGTCACTGCCAGCCTCGGTGCGTGCGGCCGACCTGAAAGGGCGGGTGGATCTTCGCGATGTGCCCTTGGTGACGATCGATGGCGAGGATGCTCGCGATTTCGACGATGCCGTGTATTGCGAGCCGGTCGCCGATGGACGTCGAACCGGGCACCGTTTGATCGTTGCGATCGCCGACGTATCCCATTACGTCAAACCCGGTGAGCCGCTTGATCGTGAGGCGGTATCGCGCTCGACGTCGGTCTACTTTCCCAGGCGTGTCATCCCGATGCTGCCCGAGAAGTTGTCCAACGGCCTGTGCTCGCTGAATCCGCAGGTGGACCGTCTGGTTCTGGTCTGCGACATGGTGATCGGTGCGAGCGGTCAGATCCGCGCGTATCAGTTCTACGAGGCTGTGATGCACTCGGCAGCCCGCCTCACCTATGACGAGGTGTGGGGGGTTCTGTCGGGACGCGATGCCCAGGCGGTACGTAGACGAGCCGATCTGGTGCCGCACCTGCTGAACCTGCATGACTTGTTTCGCGTGCTGCTGAAAGCCCGTGGCGAACGCGGGGCGATGGATTTCGACTCAACCGAGACAAAAATCGTCTGCGATGCGGCCGGTCGAATCGAACGGATCGAACCGCGCACGCGAAACGATGCGCACCGGTTGATCGAGGAGTGCATGCTCGCGGCCAATGTCTGTGCGGCAGATTTCATGAAGCGCAGCCGGCATCCCGGACTGTACCGGGTGCATGAGGGGCCGACACCCGAAAAATTGCAGATGTTGCGCGAGTTCCTGCGCACCGTTGGGCTGGCCCTCGGTGGTGGCGATGATCCGTCGCCAGGTGACTACGCCGAACTCGCCGTGCAGGTGCGCGAGCGACCGGATGCGAATTTGCTGCAGGCAATGATGCTGCGCTCGATGCAGCAGGCCATCTACTCACCGCACAACAGCGGCCATTTCGGGCTGGCCTACGAGGCCTACGCGCACTTCACGTCGCCGATCCGGCGTTATCCGGATCTGATGGTGCATCGGGTCATCAAGAGCCTGCTGCGTGGCGGCCGGCTTGAACTCGAGCCTTTGCATGCACTTCTCGGCGCTGCTGTTCCCGCGCCTGCGCCGCGCAAGCGTACCCAGCCGGTTGCAGCGAAGGCCGACATTGCGATGCCGGTCATTGCCTGGGAGCAATACGGCGCTCTTTGTTCGGCCAACGAGCGGCGCGCTGACGAAGCATCACGCGATGTCGAGGCCTGGCTCAAGTGTCAGTACATGCGCGAGCGGGTGGGTGAACAGTTCGCCGGGCGAATCACCGGAGTCGCGCCCTTCGGAGTATTTGTCACGCTCAATGAGCTGTATGTCGACGGGCTGGTGCATGTCTCCGAACTCGGAAGCGAGTACTTTCAGTACAACGAGGCTTCTCACGAGCTGCGCGGCGAGCGGACCGGAAAGCGGTTCCGTCTGACCGATGAACTGCATGTGCAGGTTTCGCGCGTCGATCTCGAGGCCCGCCGGATCGAGTTTCGACTGGTTCAGCGAGCCGGATACCGCGAGGTGGTCGCGGCGTCTGCACGCGCGGTTGACCCGCCTTCGGTTCCACGCCAGCGCAAGGCGGCTCCAGCCAAGAGTGAAAAGGTCAAGAAGGCTCGTGCGGCCCGGCAGGAAGCCTCGTCGCGCAAGGGGACACCTGCGGGTAAACCGGCCGCAAACAAGCGACGCAGAAAGTGATGGCAGCGTCGATCCTGCGGCATGCCGGCTGGATAAGCGTTACGATTCCGCTCCCGGTGCTCAAGCCGGTGCTTACGCGAACTCTCGCGCTGCCGATCCAAGGACAAGATTACCGATGCTGATTCACGGATTTCATGCGGTTGCCGCACGACTCAAGCGTGGCGGAGAAGGGGTTCGCGAGCTGTATGTCGCTGCGGGGCGTGAAGATCCGCGGATGCAGGATCTGCTCAAGCTGGCCGAACAGGCCGGTGTGCGCGCGCATTTCGTCGATATCGCCCGGATCGACAAGCTTTGCCCGCAGCGTCGCCACCAGGGTGTCGTGATGATCGCCGAGGCTGCGACCGCACAGGTCGATCTTGACGCGTTGCTCGATCGTGTCGACAAGCCGATGCTGCTGCTGCTCGATGGCGTGACCGATCCGCGCAACCTTGGCGCCTGCCTGCGGGTGGCTGACGGCGCTGGCGCACACGCGGTCATCGCTCCAAAGGATCATGCCAGCCCGCTGACCGAAGTGGCGATTCAGACCGCATCGGGCGCAGCCGACAGCGTTCCTTATGTGATGGTCACGAACCTGGCCAGAACGATCGAAGATCTCAAGGAGCGTGGCATTTGGGTGATCGGCACCGCAGACGAGGCGGGATCGACCCTCTATCAGATGGATCTGCCGGAATCGATTGCCTGGGTACTGGGTGCCGAAGGAAAGGGACTGCGACGGCTGACTCGCCAGCGCTGCGACGCGTTGGTGCGCATTCCGATGGCCGGCAGCGTCTCCAGTCTGAATGTGTCGGTGGCGGCGGGCATCGTGCTCTACGAGACGGTGCGTCGCCGATCGGTCGCCGCTTCCTGATCTGCAGTGCTGCCCCGGACCGTTGGGGTTTGAACGCGCTAGTGTCGTCGGCGGATCGCCTGACCGCTGCGCGCTCCGGTGTGCCGACCGTCGACCCAGGTTGCAACGCCATTGACAAGCACCTGAATGATGCCCTCGGCCGGGCGCGTCGGTGCTTCGAAGGTGGCCGCGTCGCGCACGCGTTGGGGGTCGAACACCACCAGGTCCGCGGCGCAGCCCGGATGTACGAAGCCTCGGCCCTTCAACCCGAAGCGCATCGCCGACAAACCGGTCATCTTGTGGACCGCGCGCTCCAGAGGCATCAGCCCGCGGTCGCGCGAATAGTGTCCGAGCACCCGCGGAAATGCGCCCCAGAGTCGTGGATGTGGGAAGCGGTCATGCGGCAGGCCATCGGAGCCGACCATCGTCTCCGGGTACGCAAGAATGCGCTCGACATCTGGCTCGTCCATCGAAAAGTAAATCGCACCGGCCGGCTGCAAGGCTTCGATTGCCTGTTCAATGCTCAGTTTGCGTTCTGCTGCGAACTCGTCGATGGTACGACCGCTCGCTTCCGGGATTGGTATCGACCAGGCGATCAAGGTCTTTTTGGCGATCGCCACGGTATCGGCACGCAGGATCGTCGAGGAAGCCGCGTAGGGATAGCAATCGAGGCAGACTCGGGTCGGATCCGTCGCTTCTCTTCGTCTGGTATCGAAATGCGCCAGCGTCTCGCGCGAGCGGCCGAAGTTCGGTTTGCCCACCACCTTGTGATGCGAGATCACCTGGCGCACGCCGAGTGCGGCCGCGATGCCCAGCACCTCATCAATCGAGTCGAGCACCGGCCCGGTCTCGTCGCGAACATGCGAGGCAATCACAGCATCGGTGCCGCGCAGCGGTTCGAACACCGCTTGCACTTCGCGCGCCGTCGCTGGCTTGGCCGGTGCGTAAAAGGTACCGGTAGAGGCGCCGATCGCGCCTGAGCGCAGCGCTTCGTCGACGAGCGCCCGCATCGCCGCGATCTCCGTGTCGTTGGCTTCGCGCTCGAGCGAGGCCATCGTGCGGGCTCGCAGTGTCGTGTGACCGACCAGCGCGGCGCAGTTGGTCGCTGGCGGCGCTGCGTCCAGTGCAGCGAAATAGTCGGCGAAGTTATCAAAGCGATGTGCGTCCTGATCGCCGGCGATCAGGTTCAGCGGTGGCGTTGGAGGCGTCATGCCCATCGGTGCCAGGCTAATGCCGCAGTTGCCGACGATGACGGTCGTCACTCCCTGACTGACCTTCGGAGTCATTGCCGGATCCGACAGCACCAGCCGGTCGTCATGGGTATGCACGTCGATGAAGCCAGGAGACAGGGCGAGGCCGTCCAGCGAGACGACTTGCGAAGCGGACGCATTGCCGAGGTCGCCGACAGCGGCAATCAGTCCGTTGCGCACACCCACGTCGGCACGAAAGCGTGGGGTTCCGCTGCCGTCGATCACATCGGCATCACGCAAAAGCAGGTCGAATTCAGGCATGGGCAGCTTGCGACCGGGGTCGTCAGTGGATTGCGGGAATCGCAAGTCTGGCTTGCTGCGCGTCCCGCCGCAAGCGGTCTCGCCCGTTGGTTTCCGGCTAACGCCAGAGCTGTGTTCAGCAAGCACCGCTTGGCATCGGCAATCCGGCCCAGCGACGTCACCGGCATCACCGGTCGGTCGTTGAACGCGGTATGCTGGTTGCAATGCAAAAAATCCCGCAATGGAACCTCTGGTACCTGCTGCTTGCGGTGCTGGGCATGCTGCTGATCCAGGACCTGACGCAGTCCTGGCGAAGTACCGAGCCCTTGCCTTATAGCGAACTCATGGTGCAACTGGAGGCGGGCAACGTGGCCAGCGTGGTTGTCTATCCAGACCGGCTGCAGGGAGAATTCACCCGCCCGCTGCCTGACGGGCATACCCACTTTTCGACGCTGCGTGTCGATCCGGATCTTGCGCAAGCGTTCGCACTCAAGGGGGTCAAGGTCACCGGTGGTGTGCAGAGCACCTTGTTTCGCGATCTGATGGGCTGGGTGCTGCCGGCGCTGATCTTTTTCGGAATCTGGATGTTCCTGGTGCGACGGATCACTGATCGCAGCGGGGTTGGCGGCGGGCTGATGTCGATCGGCAAGAGCAAGGCGCGGGTGTTCGTTGAAACCGACATCAAGGTCAGTTTTGAGGATGTTGCCGGCGTCGACGAGGCCAAGATCGAGTTGCAGGAGATCGTCGGCTTTCTGAAAGATCCTGGCAGTTACGGAAGGCTGGGCGCGCGGATTCCTCGCGGCATCTTGCTGGTCGGTCCGCCCGGCACCGGCAAGACGCTGTTGGCTCGCGCAGTGGCCGGTGAAGCTGGCGTGCCGTTTTTTTCGATCAACGGATCCGAGTTTGTCGAAATGTTTGTCGGAGTCGGCGCTGCCAGGGTGCGCGATCTGTTCGAGCAGGCGCGCCAGCGCGCACCGGCGATCATCTTCATCGATGAGCTCGACGCGCTTGGCAGGGCGCGCGGCGCGTTCGGGCTCGGCGGCGGACATGACGAAAAAGAGCAGACACTGAACCAGTTGCTTGCCGAACTTGATGGATTCGACCCCAGCGTAGGCCTTGTGCTGCTCGCAGCCACGAATCGCCCGGAGATTCTCGATCCGGCCTTGCTGCGCGCCGGTCGCTTCGATCGGCAGGTCCTTGTCGATCGCCCCGACAAAGTGGGGCGGGTGCAGATCCTGAATGTGCATCTGAAGAAGGTTCGTCTTGCGGCGGATGCTGATCCGGAGCAGATCGCCGCGTTGACGCCGGGGTTTTCGGGCGCCGATCTGGCCAACCTGGTCAATGAGGCGGCATTGCTCGCCACCCGTCGAGGCGGTGACGCAGTCACTCTGGCTGACTTCACTGGGGCGGTCGAGCGCATCGTCGCCGGGCTCGAGAAGAAGAACCGGCTGCTCAATCCGCTGGAACGCCGGATCGTCGCCTTTCACGAGATGGGACACGCCCTGGTGGCTCTCGCACTGCCAGGCAGCGACCGCGTGCACAAGGTGTCAATCATCCCGCGGGGCATTGGTTCGCTTGGCTACACGATCCAGCGCCCCATTGAAGACCGGTTTCTGATGACCCGTCGCGAACTCGAGGACAAGATGGCGGTGCTGCTTGGTGGGCGGGCTGCGGAGTCGCTGGTGTTCGGCGAGGTCTCGACCGGCGCGGCCGATGATCTGGCCAAGGTGACCGACATAGCCCGCAGCATGGTGATGCGCTTCGGCATGGACGACACGCTGGGTAACGTTGCCTATGAGCATCCGCAGTCGACGCTGCTTGGCACCGAACTGGCCGTGCCGCAGGTCAAGGAATACTCGGAGGACACCGCGCGCAGCATCGACCAGGCAGTGCGTGAAATTGTCGCCCACCGTTTCCAGGCGGCTCGTGCGATCCTGCGGGGGCAGCGTGCCAGGCTGGAGGCTGGGGCAGCCCTGTTGCTGGAGCAGGAAACACTGACCGAGCTTCAGTTGCAGCAGGTGCTCACCACGGTTCCAGCCGATGACGCCGAGTCGCTGCCAGGTCGCGATTAGCGGTTCGCACGAGGCATATTGGGTGTATCGGGCGTGTCGCAATTGCGGCGATCAACAATGAGTTCGTTTAACCGATAAGGAAAATCTTCATGGAAATCTCGATGCGTGGTCGCAGGCTGGTCGTTGCCGGAGGCAGTCGCGGCATCGGACGCTCGATCGCCGAGGTATTCGCGCGCGCCGGTGCAGACGTGTCGATCTGCGCTCGCGGACAGGCCGGTGTCGATGAGGCAGTTCAGGCGCTGCGCGCGCATGGCGGCAAGGTGCATGGTGCCAGCTGCGATCTGGCCGATGGTGACGCGGTGCGAGCGTACATTGGTCAGGCGGCAGATGCGCTCGGCGGCATCGATATCCTGGTCAACAATGCCTCGGGATTTGGGCGCAGCGATGACGAGGCTGGCTGGGCGGCAAGCATCAACGTCGATCTGCTCGCGACGGTGCGCGCCAGCCATGCGGCGCTTGAGCGCATGCCCGATGGGGGCTCGATCATTCATGTGTCCTCGATCTCCGGCCTGACGCCCAGTGTGCGCACGCCGCCTTATGGGGCGGTCAAGGCAGCTCTGATCCAGTACACCAAAACGCAGGCAGCAGCACTCGCTTCGCGCAAGATCCGTGTCAATTGCGTTGCGCCCGGCTCGATCGAATTTGCCGGCGGGGTCTGGGATGTGGCCAAGCAAAACAATCCGCCGCTCTACAAGCGGATTCTGGACAGCATTCCGTTCGGGCGTTTCGGAGCTCCCGAGGAAGTGGCCAATGTCGTGCTGTTCCTGGCCAGTGACATGGCCAGTTGGGTGACCGGTCAGACGATCGCGGTCGATGGCGCACAGATGCTTTCTTGACGGCGAAGAAGGCGGTGACTCGCTCAACCGCCTTCGTGTCAACGACCCGAGTCCAGCCAGCTCAGCAGTCCGGAGGCGTTCAGTTGCACGTCATGTGACAGCAGTTTGCGCAAGCGCGCATCCGGCAGCTGCGAGCCATGACTGCGGCATTCGCTAAGTAGCAGCGCATCCAGGTCGCGGGCGATCAGAGGCTGGCGATCCTCGCCCGCCTGTTCATGCGCGCGAGCAATGGTCACGTAGCGATCGATTAGCCGGTGCAGGTCGCGCGCGAGCCGTGCGACGTCTTCTCGCATCCCGAAGTGGGTCAGGTAGACCGCGCCCGGGTTCAGCGCCGCGATCCGGTCGATCGATCTGTGCATCGCCTGCGGGTCGAACTGCACAGGCGTTGTCGTCGGAAAAATCATTGCCCGACCATCGACATCGAGTTCCCGGTACGAAATACCGAACGTGTCGCCGGTAAACAGATGACCGGTGCGTTCATCATGCAGACAGATGTGGTGGCGGGCATGTCCTGGGGTGTCCAGCACGCTGAGCCGGCGGCCCGCAAGCTGGATCTGAAGTTCGTCGGTTGCTTCGACGATACGCCGTGCATCGACTGCTTGCAGCTCACCGTATAACCGGCGGGCCGCCTGCTCGCCATAGACCTGGATGGTGGCCGCAAACAGGGCGCGCGGGTCAATCATGTGGCGAGCGCCACGCGGATGCACCAGCAGTCGGGCATTGGGCAACAGCGACATCAGCGCCCCGGCACCTCCGGCATGGTCCAGGTGAACATGCGTCAGGATCACCCAGTCGACGTTTTCGCGCGCGATGCCACGGGCGGCCAATGCGGACAAAACCCGAGGGACCGCGTCGTTGTGCCCGGTGTCGATGATGGCTGCCCGGGTCTGCTCGACCAGCAGGTGAATTGCGACCAGGTTCTCGCGGCCGTAGCCGGCGTCGATCGCGCTGATGCCGTCGGGATAATCGAATTCCGGCGGCATCGGGCTTCAGGCGAAGAACGCGTCGAAGCCGCCTTCCGGTTCGAAGCGTCCCTGCCGGTATGACAGGCGGCTGGGTCCCGGCATCGCGCGCACGCTGACCGGATGCCGTTCGTCGCCCGGATACGCGATCACGCGGATGCCATCGACCTCGAAGGGTTCGGGCTGGATCACCGGCGGGCGGCGGGTTTGTGCTTCAGCCAGTGCTGAGCCGACGCTCGGGTGTCTTGCCAGGTGCGCCAGGCTCTGGATCTGCGGCGGCGCGAGCATGATTTCGCGCTCCCAGTAACGCTCCAGCGCGGCGCGGGGCGTGGTCCACCAGGCTTCGGTTGCTTCATGCTCGTCATGACGGGCCTGCAAACCCGCGGGCACTTCGGCAGCGAAGAAACGGGTGTCGAAGCGCTTGTTCGTCAATGAGGGCACTTTCGGTGTGATCCAGCGTGACCACGGGTGCATCGCACTGACCGCCAGTCTCAATGGGGTTTCCGCAAGCGCCTCTCCAAACGACAGACCTTCGCGCAGCCGGGCTCGAAGGGCCTCTGCCGCTTGCGGGCCGATCCCTGGGGCCAGCAGGATCCCGGCTTCCTCGAAGGTCTCGCGGACCGCTGCGACGAACAGGCCAGCCGCTTTTTGCGCATCGATATCCGGCTCGCCCAGTTGGCCGTGCAGGGCTGGAATCTCGCGATCCAGGCGCGACAGCAATTCCTCTTCACTGTCGGCCGCATCCAGCTTGCCGCCCGGGAAGACATAGGCCCCGCCGAGAACGTCGGATTCGCCATGGCGGCGCAGCAGCAGCACTTCAAGCCCGTTCGGCCCGTCGCGCAGCAAGATCACCGAGGCGGCATGGCGGGGTGGAGTCAGCACTTCCTGGGAATTCAGCGTCATTTTCTTGAATCTTGCAGCATCAGGTCGGAAAGCACCGAGTTTACTGGCTTGTTCGCCTCTTCGACGTCGCGATGCCCGTCGCGGGGGTACTGGATGGAAGAGGCATCGCCCCCGAGACAGGATTGTCAGAACGGGCCGAGTTTGGTTATCGTTGACCGGTAGCGAAGCCATCGATTGGCGCAGGATCGTCTCCCTGCAGGTTTCCCTGCTGGTTACCGCGCTCCGTCCTGCGTCACTTGCATCTCGGAGGTCGTCTTGCGCAAGCACGATGAAATGGCGGAGATCGATCTGGGTGATCAGGCCGCCGAAGCCGTCGATCCACCGGCAGTTCTCGCAGAACTGCTGCAACTCGCATCGGTCCGCATCAACGGATCCGGACCGGCAGACATGCTGGTACACGACGATCGGGTGTACCGGGAAGTATTTTCCCGCTGGTCGCTCGGGCTCGGCGAAACCTACATGGATGGAATGTGGGATTGCCAGCAGCTCGACGAATTTTTTACCCGCGTGATGTCTGCCAATCTAGACCGACGAGTCGTCGGATCGGCCAGGCTGAGGATGGCGATCGAATTGCTCCGCCACCGCTTTTTGAACCTGCAATCCTCGCGGCGGGCCTATCAGGTCGGCGAGAGGCATTACGACATCGGCAACGATGTTTTCGAGGCAATGCTCGATTCGCGGATGATCTATTCCTGCGGCTATTGGGCGAGCGCCAGTACGCTGGAGCAAGCTCAGGAGCACAAGCTGGACCTGATCTGCCGCAAGCTTCAGCTCAGGCCGGGTATGCGGCTGCTCGACATCGGTTGTGGATGGGGCGGGCTGGCGCGCTTTGCCGCCGAGCGTTATGGAGTCAGTGTCGTCGGCGTCACGGTTTCCCGGGAGCAGCAGGCGCTGGCGCTTGAGCGTTGCAAGGGCCTGCCGGTGCAGATCGAACTGGTCGACTACCGGGAACTCAGCGGCCATTTCGATCGCATTGCCTCGGTGGGCATGTTTGAGCATGTCGGGCCCAAAAACTACGAGGCCTACTTCGGTGCGGCGAGACGCTTGCTCAACGAGGACGGAATCTTCCTGCTGCATACGATCGGTGTCGACGTCACCTCAGCGCATACAGATCCCTGGATCGATCGATACATCTTTCCGAACGGCAAGCTGCCCTCGGCGATCGAGCTTACCCAGGCACTTGAGGGGCGTTTCATCATCGAAGACTGGCACAACTTCGGGCAAGACTACGACCGGACGCTGATGGCCTGGTGGCAGCGCTTCGATAAGGCCTGGCCGCGACTTGCCGATCGCTACGATCAGCGGTTTTACCGGATGTGGAAGTATTACCTGCACTGTTGCGCCGGGTTCTTCCGCTCACGCCAGGGGCAACTCTGGCAGCTTGTCCTGACTCCCCGGCTCAGGCGCACGGTGTACCGCTCGGTGCGATG
>Ga0222713_10001976_pt1 | contig 22234 bp, 25 predicted proteins | sample C33_649DmetaG_FD_165061 | JGI IMG/M metagenome (GOLD analysis project Ga0222713, IMG submission 165061) | Estuarine water microbial communities from San Francisco Bay, California, United States - C33_649D | ecosystem: Environmental > Aquatic > Marine > Unclassified | place: USA: California...
GCAAGCGCGCCATACGAAGTGCATTTTCGGTCGCTTCGGCACCGCCGTTAGTAAAGAACACCATGTTCAAATCACCAGGTGCACGCTCTGCGATTAAGCGAGCGGCTTCACTACGCGCATCATTTGCATGGAACGGAGCAATGGTGCACAAACGCTCGGCCTGCTCCTGAATGGCCGCAACCAACTTGGGGTGTTGGTGTCCGATGTTGACGTTGACAAGTTGACTCGAGAAGTCGAGGTATTTCTTGCCTGATTCATCCCAGAAATGACTGCCCTCGGCCTTGGTGACAACGATCGGACTGATCAGGCTTTGAGCTGACCATGAGTGGAACACGTGCGAACGATCGCTCTTCAGTGCATTATCGGGATTCGTGTTGAGTGCCGAGGAAGTCATGGTCATGGCTTCACACTATTCGTTACACATCAGGGAGTACAGACTGTGCTTTGTCACAGGACAATGAAGATTGGTGAAGCAGGAATAGTTGCTACGGTCAAGGGTATGGGCGAACGAATTTCATTTAAGTCAATCGGCGGAACCTGCGATGGATACTTGGCAAATGGCGGAGGACCAGGCGTCATCGTTATCCAAGAATGGTGGGGGCTCGTCCCTCATATTGAAGACGTCGCGGATCGTTTCGCCGCCGCGGGCTTTACTGCTCTTGCTCCAGACTTGTATCACGGTGAGTCGTCAACCGAACCCGACGGTGCTGGCAAGTTGATGATGGGACTCAACTTGGCCCAGGCGGCCAAGGATCTTTCGGGCGCAGTTGATTTCTTGCAGTCGCAAACTGGAAATCAGAAAATCGGCGCTGTCGGTTATTGCATGGGTGGCGGACTGACCATGGTTTTGGCTTGTCAACGTCCCGATGCAGTTGTCGCGGCCGCACCGTATTACGGCGTGATTCCTTGGCCATCGGCACAACCCGATTGGTCAAAACTCGAAGCGAAGGTCATTGGCGAATACGCCGAGCTTGATGACTTTGCTGGACCAGAAGCGGTCAAGGCTCTTGAAGCTCAATTGAAGTCGTTAGGCAAAGACGCGACCCTGAATATTCACGCGGGTACTCAACATGCGTTTTTCAACGACGCTCGTCCCGATGTCTTTGATTCACAAGCAGCAAAGATTTCCTTCGAGCGAACTCTCGATTTGTTCCGCACGAAACTCTGAATTCGTTACGGGGCAACAGCAATTGGTGCATCGGATGTTGTGATAGGTGGAACGGTTGTGTCAACAAGCGAAGAGACAACCGGTCGCATGGGTTCATCGCCACCACCGCTATTCACGATGAGCCCAATCCCGATTCCGACAATGAGGCCCAAGACAGCACCGCTGGCGCCAACTAGAAGCTTCAGCTGATCAGTCATCGGCTTCACCGAAATGTCAGTTCAATGATTCAATCGCTGCTTGCACTGCAAGCACGCGACGAGCGTTGTCGACATGCAAATTTTCAATCATGCGACCGTCAACAGTGATAACACCACGACCTGCGGCAGTCGCCTCTTCGAACGCAGCGATCACGCGTTGTGCATAATCAACTTCGTCAGCGGTTGGTGCCCACACTTCGTTGGCGATTTCAACTTGTGACGGATGAATCAGGGTCTTGCCATCAAAGCCCATGTGAGCGCCTTGAATACATTCATCACGGAAAGCATCAAGATCTTTGACGTCGTTGAAGACACCATCGAGGATGACTTTGCCGGCTTCACGAGCAGCAAGTAACGCTGTTGCTAAATGCGGTGTGAGCGGTGCACGTCCGCGAACCTGCGTGGCGCGCAACTCTTTTGCTAAGTCGTTGGTGCCCATGACGAGAGTTTGTACTCGGGGGTGAGCAGCAATCTGACGTACATCGAAAATAGCGGTTGGGGTTTCGATCATTGCCCAAATCTTCATTGAACCTGGGGCACCGGCAGTTGCAAGTGCCGACGAAACTGCTTCAACTTCTTTCACTGAGTTGATCTTCGGAATCACAACGGCCGAAACATTGGCCATCGCTGCTGCCGCTAAGTCTTCGTGTCCCCACTGCGTATCAAGGCCATTACAGCGGATTGTGATTTCTTTGTTTCCGTATTCTCCGCTCAACACAGCTGCAACGGCATTGCGTCGCGCATCGGGCTTTGCATCAGGAGCAACTGCATCCTCGAGGTCAAAAATCAATGCGTCGGCTGGAATACCTTTTGCTTTGTCGAGTGCACGCTCGTTGGCGGCCGGCATATAAAGGACTGAACGGCGAGGGCGTAGATCTGACATGAAATTTTCCTTGTGATTGTTTGTACTAGAAGCCGTAAGCGGCAGTGAGTTCGGGATCGCGAGCTGAAAGTTCGCGGGCTAGTTGCACGATGACACGACACTGCTTCACTGAAGCGTCGTCTTCCATTTTTCCATCAAGCATGATTGCTCCAGTTCCATCGCCCATCGCATCAATGACGCGCATTGCGTGTGCAACATCGCTTGGACGTGGGCTGAACACTCGACGTGCAATATCGATTTGGGCGGGGTGCAATGACCAAGCGCCGACGCAACCAAGTAAGTAGGCATTGCGGAACTGATCTTCGCAGGCAACAACATCTTTGATGTCGCCAAAGGGTCCGTAGAACGGCAAGATGCCGTGCATAACACAAGCATCAACCATGCGCGCCAGCGTGTAGTGCCACAGATCTTGTTGGTATGTGTTGCGCGGGGCGTCGGGGTTCTCGGCATTGGGATCGTCGCGCACAACATAGTCGGGGTGTCCACCGCCAACGCGTGTTGTCTTCATGCGACGATTCGCTGCCAGGTCGGCGGGTCCGAGTGAAAGACCTTGCATACGCGGCGATGCTCCACAGATTTCTTCAACGTTGGCAACGCCACGAGCAGTTTCGAGAATGGCGTGAATCAACAACGGCTTCTTGAGTCCAGCTTTGGCTTCAAGTTGCGCGAGTAAACGATCGACATAGTGAATGTCTTCGGGGCCTTCTACCTTCGGAATCATGATGACATCAAACTTGTCGCCGACTTCGGTGACAAGAGTGGTGATGTCGTCAAGACCCCACGGCGAATCAAGGCTGTTCACGCGGGTCCACAATTGTGTGGTGCCCATTGGGATTGTCTTGGCGACGTTAACAAGACCAGCGCGCGCGGCTTCTTTGTCGGTCGCTGGCACACCGTCTTCAAGGTTGCCAAGAATGATGTCGACGGTGGGAATGATGTCGCCTAATTTGGCGACCATCTTCTCGTTCGAGGGTGGGAAGAAGTGAATCATCCGGCTCGGGCGGAATGGGATCTCGCGGACGGGCTCGGGAGCACCGACGGCAAGGGGCTTGAAGAAGTCTTTAGCACTGCGCACAATGCGAGGGTACGCCTTTTTGACCCCGTTTGGTAAACCTCGTGACCAAAAAGTTGCCAGAAAGACGACTTGGCAAATGACTCTCATCGGTCGGTGCGCCTACCCTTGGGCGGGTGACTGCTCTCATCATCGGAAATCATGAAATTGACGCTGTGCTCTTTGATGCTGGCGGCATCTTTGTGATCCCCGATCCGACCGTGCTCGCCCCACTCTTGAGTTATTACGGAGCCACGTCCGATCTGGCGATGTATCACCGAGCCCACTACCGGGGGATGGCCGCAAAATCTGCAGCGGGTTCGGGCGAATCTGACTGGGATTCGTACAACGTGGCTTATGTCGAGACCATCGGAGTTCCGAGTCATGATGTGATTGAAGCGGCGACAGTTCTTGGGAAATCGCGCAATGCCTACACCTGGCGCTGGCCGTTGCACGACAGCGTTGAGGCCTTGCAACAACTGCATCATAGAAACGTGCCGATCGGAGTCGTGAGTAACGCGTCGGGACAGATTGAAGACATCTTGTCGCGATCTGCGGTCTGCCAAGTTGGTGAAGGTACGGGGGTTCCGGTTCGTATTGTGATTGACAGCCATGTCGTTGGTGTGTCAAAACCAGACGCACGAATTTTTGATTTCGGTTTAGCGGCTTTCACAGAATTTGATCGTTCACGAATTGCGTACGTGGGCGATTCGGTCACCATGGATGTTGGCGGAGCACGTAATGCGGGACTGGTTCCTGTTCTGCTTGACCCCTATGACGATCATGCTGGTGCCGATTTTTATCGCGTGAAATCTTTACTTGAACTTTTGTCATGAGTGAGGTTCCGGGTTCTGGAGTTTCTGAACGATGGATTGAATGGCGCCGTACGGTCGACCTTGTGAAGTACGACCAACGTTGGGATGCAATGGCGGCGCGCGGCGATTCAATTCATGGCGAAGCAGATTTCATCGAACGACTCGTTGGTGATCGTCAAGTTCGGCTATTTGATGCTGGCTGCGGAACCGGACGTTTAGCGATTGAGATGGTGAAGCGTGGCCATCATGCAGTTGGTGCAGATCTCGATCCTGACATGATTGAACGCGCTTCCATAAAGGCTCCGCATATTGATTGGCATGTCGCCGACTTATCCGAACTTCAACTCGACGCAAAGTTTGATGTCATCGTGATGGCTGGGAACATCCCATTGTTTTGTGCACCAAGTTCGCAAGCTGCAATCATCAAATCGTTAGTTGACCATTTAGATAACGGCGGGTATTTGATTTCTGGCTTCTCATTAGAAACACGACCCGACGCATATTTGCGTCGCGATTATCAACGAGATGCTTTGGCCGCGCAACTCACAGAAGTTGCGGTGTATTCAACGTGGGATGAAAATCCGTCGGGTGACACTGACGAATACACCGTCATGTTGCACCAATATGTTGCGTCAGAAAACTAGGCCGTTTCGACTAAGCGGCGAGCGATGACCTTGAGACACAAGGTTTCGTCGGCGCCTTCGAAGATTGACAACACGCGAGCGTCGACAAACAAACGGCTCACTGAATATTCTTCGGCGTATCCATAACCGCCATGGATCTGCATTGCTTCACGAGCTACCCATTCGGCGGCTTTGCATACGTACGCCTTGACCATGCTGGCTTCAGTCGTACCTTCGCCCTTGGCCATCAACTTTGAAACTTGATAGCCGAACTGTCGGCCAGCCTGAATGAGAACTGCCATGCGGCCGAGTTTCACTTGCGTCAACTGGTACTCGGCGATGTTGTTGCCAAAGACATTGCGGTTGTGGGCATAGTCGTAAGCGGCTTCGTATGACGCTTGCATGAGACCAACTGCTCGAGCTGCTGTTTGCAAACGACCGTTTTCAAAACCTTCCATTTGGTAATAGAAGCCTTTGCCGAGTCCACCTTCTTCACCGATGAGGTTCGTTGCTGGCACCCACCAGTTTTCGAGAGCAATTTCGTATGAGTGCATACCGCGGTAACCAATGGTGTCGATCGGACGACCTTCCATTTTTCCGGTCGATCCGTCGGGCTGAACATTCTGCGTGAATTCAAATCCGTGGGCTTCGCCGCGGGGCTTAGGCACAATGAACAAACTCAAACCACGGTGGGTCTTTGAACGATCGGGGTCGGTGCGGGCCAACAACATCAATACATCGGCACGACCAGCAAATGTGCACCAGGTCTTCACACCATTGATGACATAACCGGCTTCGCCATCGGGGCCGACAGCTGGATTTGCGGTGACTTTGAGTCCAGCAACGTCGCTTCCGTAGTCGGGTTCGGTCACTGCAACAGCGACCATGGTTTCGGCGCTTGCGAGCCTGGGCAACCAGTATTCCTTCTGAGCCTCGGTGCCGCCCTTGACCAAAGCGCGAGTCAAAATTTCTGGGCGAGTGATCAACGAACCACCGATACCCAAGCTTCCACGGCTGAGTTCTTCGGTTGCAACAACCATGGCAAGGTATTCACCTTCGCCACCTTCAGAGAAACCGCCGTACTCGACTGGCACTGAAAGTCCGAAGGCTCCCATTTCGGCAAGACCACTAATGATTTCTTCGGGGACGTCTTCGTTGTAGCGGTGAACATGCTCGGCGCGTGGTGCAATAACTTTGTCGGAGAACGAACGAAAGGTGTCTTGCACCATTTCGAAATCACTGTCGAGGTGTCGTGGTCCTTGAACATCGGCAAGTGAAGCAACAAATTCAGGATCGCGATAGATCGCGATGAATGAAGAAGCAGCGGCCAACGGATTGACGTCAAGTCCCCAGAGTGCTTCGCGACCGATCAACTTGGTCATGAGTTCGTGAGCCATGTCGGCGGTGAAGGCACATGTAATGAGACCTTCGTGGTCGCCTTTGGCGCCGTAGTCAAGAAGTGAACGAGCGGTTTCGACCGCCGAGGCTGCGTGAGCCAGGTCGTACGCCAAGACCTGGTGCTTGTCGGCACCGCCAATTGCCACGAGTTGGCGAAGGCCTTTGCCAACAGCTCGTGAAGCCAGGTCAATAATTTCGGCGGCGGACTGCAAGTCGGGGGTGACAGACGTTGAACTCATGGGCGAAACGCTACCTATGAATAGGCAGTCAGGTGGAAGTCAAGACCCGACTAGTTGGAGACAGGCGAGGTGGTCAAGCGTCACGGCAGTTGGCGGGGCGGGTTTGTGTCAGGCTTGAGGCATGACAGACGTAGTTTCTCCGCTCGAGAAGTCTCAGAACATCTGCGTTTATTGCGGTTCGAGCTCGGGCAATGGTCCCGAATTCGCGGCCGAGGCGATTGCGCTGGGGCGAGCACTGGCAACCCAAAATCTCGGTTTGGTCTACGGCGGCGGGCGAGTTGGCTTGATGGGCCTTGTGGCTGACGCAGTTCTCGACAACGACGGTTTAGTACACGGCATCATCCCCGAACATCTGGTGAGGGCAGAAACCGCTCATCAAGGTCTCACGACCTTAGAAATGGTGGCGACGATGCACGAGCGTAAGGCGCGCATGGAAGAACTGTCAGATGGCTTCATCGTGTTACCCGGCGGCTTTGGCACCTTTGATGAAGTGTTTGAAATTCTCACTTGGAATCAGTTGGGACTGATTTCAAAGCCCGTGGTCTTTCTCGATAGCACTGGCTATTACGCGCCACTCTTTGATGCGTTTGATCACATGATTGCCGCCGGATTTGTGAAAGAGAATTATCGGGCGCTTCTTAATCGAGCGACCACAGTTGATGAAGCAGTTCGGATTGCCTCAAGTCCTGCACCTGCCGTCGAAGGAAAACTGATTGAACTCGACATCACGTCAAAGAAAACAATCACCTCATGAATTCATTAACACCATTTCGTCCTCAGCCAGATGGAGTGAATTGGCCGACTCACGAATGGCCGACCACGACACTTGACGAATCAGTCGACCAATCTCAGTTGAATTCTGCATTGGCAGCATTGTTTGATCATGGGGTCAACCCACCTACTGGTCATGGTGTTTCGTTAGCAACACTCGTGGTTCATCGCGGTGCGATTGTCGTCGAAAGATATGGCGTTCAACCCGACACTGCTTTTGGACCTGGTGGTCCAGTTGATCACGACACCACTCTGATTTCGTGGAGCATGGCCAAGAGCATGACGCAGGCGGTTCTTGCGATTGTTATTGAAGAACTAGAAATCGACGTTGATGCCCCAGTTGATATTGCTGAGTGGGCGAGCGATGAGCGCAGAAACATTACGTTGCGCCAACTTTTGCAAATGCGCGACGGACTTGACTTCGTTGAAGATTATGTGATTGATGAATCGGGCAATTCAGTTTCGGACGTCATCAACATGTTGTTCGGTAGCGGTGCCGAAGACGTTGCAAGCTACGCACGTTCGCGACCTTTGAAGAATGAGCCTGGCACAGTGTGGTCGTATTCGTCGGGAACAACGAACATCATTTGTAGTTTGCTTCGTCAGTACATCGGCGGAGGAGATGTTGCCGAACTATTGAAGCAACGAATTTTTGATGTTCTCGGAATGACCTCAGCAACGGGTAGATCTGATGCGGCGGGAAACTTCATCGGCTCGTCGTACGTGTACGCAACTGCTCGAGATTTCGCCAAATTTGGTTACTTGTTCCTTCGCGGCGGCCAATGGGAAGAGCGACAGATCATTCCTCGTGAGTGGGTTGAGTCAGCACGAGTGCAACATGCAACAGACCATGACAGCGATCACGGTTACGGACTGCAGTGGTGGATATGGAAATCAATCATTGGTTGCATGTCGGCTCAGGGGTATGAAGGTCAGCGGATCATCGTGATGCCCGATAGAGATTTGGTTGTTGTTCATCTTGGGAAATGGGTCGCAGACACCGCGCCGACTCTTGACAGTCATTTATTGACTCTGATTCAGGCTTTCCCAGTAAGCACGTGAGATTGGTGCTCGGCAGATGTTCGAAAAACTGCTAGAAATAGGGCATGTCTGACGTAGTTGGGGGAGACCCAGACGGGGCTCCAGTGCAACACGATGGGGCCAACGAAGTTTTAGACCCACGTCATCACGCGCGACGTAAGGCCTTCCTTCGCACCTTCAAGGTGCTTGCCACTTTGATTGTTGTCTATTTTTTGATTCTGAATATCCCAGGATTGCGAAACGCTGTCGATCAGTTGAGCGATGTGAAGCCCGGATTATTGGTATTGGGCTTAGCCCTTGAAATGATTGCTCTCTTTTGTTATTCACTCATGACTCGAGCCGCGCTGGGCCCAGTTGGTCATCACATGTCGGCACTGCATCTCTTTCGTATTCAGTTGTCGACACGCGCACTGTCGAGCCTGGTGCCAGGTGGAAGTGCAGCGGGCTCGGCGCTCGGTTATCGATTGATGGTTGCGTCAACCATCCCGGGACCAGATGCCGGCTTCGCACTCGCAACGGCCGGCTTGGCATCTGCTGTCGTACTCAACTTCATTTTGTGGGCTGGTCTCATTGTTTCTATTCCACTTCGTGGTGTGAACCCGGTGTATGGCACGGCGGCGATTGCCGGAATCATTTTGATGGGCATCGCAGTAGCGATCATTTTTGGATTGATTGAAGGCCAAGAACGATCCGAACGAATTTTGCGTTCAGTGGCTCGACGACTGCGCTTTAATGAAGATCGAGCCGGAGAAGCCGTTCGACACATTGGTGGTCGCATGCAAGAACTTGCAGCCGACCGTGCTTTGTTGCGTCGATTGGTTTTCTGGGCTTCTGCCAACTGGCTGATTGACGCAGCGGCATTGTGGGTCTTCTTGCGGGCCTTCGGTGGTTCAGTGCCGCCCGATGGACTGATCGTTGCCTTCGGACTCGCCAATGTCTTGGCAGCGATTCCGTTGACCCCAGGTGGTCTAGGGATTGTTGAAGGTACGTATGTGCCGGTGCTGGTTGGTTTTGGTCTGCCGCGGGCAACTTCTGTCGTTGGCGTGGTTTCGTATCGGATCGCGCAGTATTGGCTACCAATCATGATTGGCGGATTTTGCTATCTATCTTTGCGAATCGGGCCTTGGGCGATTGAGCGCAACAAGCTTGAACCGATGCGTGATGTTGTGGCAACCATGGCAACTGGCGATGAAGACATTCTCAATTTCTCTGAGCGATTCCCCGCCAAAGAACGAACGGGACAATTGCCGAAGCCATCTGTTGAACAAATTCAGGCCTCTCAAATTCAAAATACCGAGAATCCTCAAAGTCACGACTAGTTTTGGGGTATGACAGTTCACGAGCGCCCCTTTGGCCGTTGCCTAGAAGATTTCGTCATCGGCGATGTTTATCGTCACTGGCCCGGCAAGACCATTACCGAATATGACGATCATCTCTTTTGCATGATCACCATGAACCATCACCCGTTGCACACCAACGATTGGTTCGCATCCAAGAGCGTGCAAGGTCGCAACGTGGTCGTTGGCAACTTGGTGTATTCGTTGGTGCTTGGTATGAGCGTTCCTGATGTCAGTGGTGCGGCTATCGCAAACCTTGAAGTTGAAACGTTGCAGCACAAGTTCCCAACTTTCCACGGCGACACAATTCATGCCGAGACGCGCGTGCTCGATATTCAAGAGAGCAAGTCCAAGAATGATCGCGGCATTGTGACCGTAGAAACCAAGGGCTTCAACCAAGACGGAAAAGAAGTGTGTTACTTCCGTCGTCGCGTCATGGTCTGGAAGCGCGAGTTCGCTCCCACTCGTGAACGTCCGTACAACGGCGAAACCGCATGGGGCGAAGCCTGAGAGATTTCACCCGTGACTGACCAATCGGGTCTTCACGAATCAATTTTTACTTGGATCACACCACGTCTTCGTCAGTTGCCGTGGCGCGATACTCGCGATCCGTGGCATGTGCTGGTGAGCGAAGTCATGTTGCAACAAACGGGTGTCAGTCGCGCGCTCCCCAAGTGGGAGATGTTTATTGATGCATTTCCAACTCCTCAACAATGTGCTGATGCGCCGCTAGGTGACGTGCTGAGATTGTGGCAAGGCCTCGGTTACCCGCGACGCGCAAAAAACTTGCAAGCCGCAGCCAAAGTTGTTGTCGAGCAACATAGCGGAGTCGTGCCGAACACTCTTGAAGAATTGCTTGCACTGCCCGGTGTCGGCCCGTATACGGCGCGAGCTGTTTTGGCTTTTGCGTTCGAAGAGGATGCGGCTGTAGTTGACACCAACATCGCACGAGTACTCGCAAGATTTCATGGTCGAACCTTGAAAGCCCGTGATGCGCAAAAACTTGCTGATGATTGGGTTCCACAAGGAGAAGCGTGGCTATGGAATCAAGCGCTCATGGATCTGGGTGCAACGATTTGCCGTCCACAACCCATGTGCGACGAATGTCCATTGAACAAAAAATGTTCATGGCGTGGGAGCGGCACTGATCCAAGTGTGGGGTCGGCAGGAGTCAGTGTTGCCCAAGCAAAGTTTGCCGGTTCAGATCGGCAAGCCCGCGGACGTCTCATCAAGCAACTCGGAGAATGCGCAGTGCCAATACATGCGGTGCCAGAGATCATGGATCGCTCTGCAGAAATTGCGATGCGATTAGTGAATGACCTGATTAGCGACGGTCTTATCATTCGTCAAAATGACGAACTGATGTTGCCCTAACCGCGAGTGATCGCAGCAACGATTTCGGCGAGTGCCGCATCGGCATACGCGCGCATTTCGTCATCAGTTCGATCTTGAATCGGATGTGGCGTGAAGACACGAGCAACGTCGGGAAATCCGAGTGACCGTGATTGAGCATCGGCGGCTGAAATGAATTCAGATGATGCCACAAACACGCCAGGAATGCCCCGACGTTCTAGATCGACGATGTCGTGCACACTGCACGACGTGCAACTGCCTCAATCGGCAAGTGCTTCAATCACCACTTGGCAATTGATAGAAATTTCATGTCGCAGATCAACCGGCGCCGGCTTGGTGAATGTGGGCTTCTTGTAGCGCTTGACGTCAGCGCCCATCTCAGAAAGCCGCTCTTCAAGGCGATCAATAAAGACGTCGCCACGAGCCTTAGAGATATCGAGCAAGCCAACAGTGAGGCCTTTGAGAGATGTTGGTCGGCCAACTCGTTCAACAGAAGTGGCGCGGCGCTCGTTGGTTGGGTCGAGCACAACACGATTCATAGAACTGGTCCCAGAAATTGTCATGGCAACACCTCTTTCGTCACTGGCTGGCTACCAACGTCGCCGTTGGCCCATCCACCAATAATGGCAGAGAAAAGCCCAGCGCCTCCGCCTGCATGAACAAGAAGTAGGCCGCCAGGACGAAATTTGGGCAACGTCATGCCGTTCAGGCGCTCTGGGACGCCTTCGGCGATTCCGCCGGCACCACGGATCAAATCGCTGCCCGGTATCTGCAGGCGGGCGTGTATCTCTTCGAGAACCCGTTCGCGATCCCAGCCCGCTTCGGCATACACACGCGCGTGCTCGGGTCCCATCACGATGATCGCATCGAATGCCAAAACTGATTTGGGATTGTGCAGTGTTCGCAGGCATGCCGCAAAAGTGTTGGTGAGGCTTTCGGGATCGCGAGCGAGTTGATCAACGACACATCGTGGACCTTCGCCTGGGAAAACTGTGACTGCATCAGTGGTTCGTGAGAGCCCGCGACTTTCGGCGAGCGTGGTCCAGGGTGATCCAACTTCGTCTTCGGCAAAACAGAACGAAAGTTTTCCGGGGTTGCCATGTGTGGCACGATCGACTTCACCAGGACGGCCACCGCCAACATTGCGAATGATCAACTGAATCGCTCGGCCAATTGTGAGATTGGCGCGATTGCCTTGACCAAAAACATTCATACCGCTGTTCATGCCAATCGCCCGAGTGCCTGGACCGTTACACACGATGACCGGACCAACCGGCATCGTGGTGGCAAGTACGCCATGAATGTTGAAGGTGTCATTGCACACTGCTTCAAGTCCAGCGATTACCCACGGCAAGTACTCGGGTTTGCAGCCAGCCATGACCGCGTTGATCGCCACTTTTTCAATGGTGATTTCAACAAGATCGGGCGGAACGATGGCAACAACATCCGTTGACTGGCGAGTCGTGCCGGTGAGCATGCGCATCACGCGTTGTTCGGTGGGTGGAACAACCGGAAGTCCGTCAGTCCAACCGCGATCAAACATCGCTTCAAACTCGTCTTCGGCCTCGGCGACTTCTACTCGTCGCGCCGACAGTGTCGTTGCACCGAAACGAACTCGTAATTCATCTACTAAATCAGGGTCGACGCTCAATGAACCACAGCCTGGACGAAATGTACTGAGACTTGGACCAAGACCTGATTGCTCTGTGACCCGCTCCCATTCGTCGCGAACCCAACCGACGGTGCGCGCTACTTCAACACCGCTTTCAATGCGCAAAACAGTTGGAACTGTTTCGATGTCGTAGTGCCAACTGATGGAAAGGTCGGCGTCATGAATTGGTGCAACAGAGTCAGGGAATGTTGGATCGTCCTGTACGTAGACCGTGACCGGAAGTGATCCATTTGTGAGTTGTTCAATGACTGGCACAACCATGCGACAGGTTTCGCATTCGCGTTTAACAATGACAACTAAACCATCGGGAAGTGTGGGCAGTGCCATGTTGTTTACTCGGCGAGGAACGACAAGATGATGTCGTTGACTTCGGCGGGCTTTTCAAGATGCATGAAGTGGCCTGCACCATCAATGAATCTTGCTCGGGCATTCGGCGTGAGTTCGGCTGCCGCAAACTCGGCAACTTCGCTGCCCATGCAACCATCGGTGCGTCCATGTATGTACAAGAGCGGTTGTGGCGGAATAGTTGATGACATATCTTGCGCTGACTGCAACGCCGGATCGTTGTAGCCGGCACCAAGCGTGGCGCGGTAGAAACCAAGGGCAGCTTGCAAATTGGCGGGGTCGCGCAAACTTGGCTTGAGCAATTCAAGTTCTTCGGTCGCATCGAACCCTGGTGACCAATCGGCCCACAACATGTCGATGTACGCGAGATCGTTCGCTCCAACAACAAAGTCTGCAAAAGGATGCTGGAAGAAGAACATGTACCAACTGCGTTTAATCTGCGCGAGGTTCGACAAGAAGGCAACACCGACTGCATTGCCTGGCGGCACCGCCATGGTGACCACTTTGGCAAAAGCATCGGGTCGAACATTGGCGGCGATGTGGGTAATAATCGCGCCCCAGTCGTGACCGATGATGACCGAATCAGGGCCACCCCCAAGTGCATCGCGCAGAGCGAGGGCATCCATGGCCGAGGCAGCAGTCTGAAAGCGGCCGTCAGAGGGAACCTCAGTTGGGGCGTATCCACGCAAGAACGGAGCGACAGCGCGAAAACCAGCATCGGCGAGTCGCGGAAGCAAATGACGCCAGGTATGGGCCGAATCGGGGAATCCATGTAGGCAGATCACCAACGGACCATCGTTTTCAAGCCCAGCTGCGAAATACGAGATGTTCAGACCGTTGGCCTGAATGGAGTGTTGCGAAATCGTGCCCATGGCCAAACGGTACTCCTCAAGGCGGATTAAGGCACACCCCAACTGCGACGAAGGTCACCTACTCTGCCCATTTCATTTACCCCTGTTTGTCATTTAGCGTTCACCTTCATCGGGGGAGTTCAAAACATTGATGTCACATTCTTTGGAGTGCGTGGTTCCACGCCTTGCCATGGTGATGACACGAGGCGCTACGGCGGCAACACATCTTGTGTTGGTCTCAGCGCGCCCAACCAACCACCGCTTGTTTTCGATCTCGGAACTGGTCTGCGTTATTGCGGAGACAAGATTCCGGCGACAGGTCCATTCGAAGGTCATTGCTTGCTCACGCACATGCATTGGGATCACGTACAAGGTTTGCCGTTTTTTCTTCCGACTCTTCGCGAAGGCGCGAACTTCCAAATTTTTGGACCAGTGCAAGAAGACGGACGAACAGTGCAAGACGTTTTTGAATCCATCATTAAGCCTCCGATGTTTCCCGTCAGCCTGACTGCGCTTCCCGGAACTTTTGTTTTCCACGATGTAGCTAATAGCGATTTCCATGTGGGTCAGATGCAAGTGAAAAGTCGCTTGGTGCCCCACGTCGGTAACACGCTCGGATTTCGTGTGACGCACGAATCAACAAGTGTCGCCTACTTGCCCGATCATCAAATGCCTGAAGACGGTTCGATGGGAATCACCGAAGGTGCACGCGAGTTGTGTGAAGGTGCTGATCTTCTGATTCACGATGCTCAATACACCCCTGATGAATTCATGACAAAGAGCAACTGGGGTCATTGCACAGTCGATTATGCGGTTTGGGTCGCAATTGAGTGTGGAGTGAAGAAACTGGCTTTGTTTCATCACGATCCAACTCGCAGCGATGATGCTGTCGATGAGTTACTCGCAGCCGCCAAACGCCGCGGCGAAAAGCATGGTGTTGAAGTATTCGCGGCTTCTGAAAATGAAGTCGTTTCGTTGCCCTGCGCTTAGCGCACTGTGATCAACGGGTCGGCCACAACGTGGCTCTGTTGGCCAAGCGGACCGACCGTATTGCCGCCGCGAATGGTGACTCGACGCATACGTCGTTCGGCCGTGCCGTAATCGTCTGACGCATAATGCATTGTTGCTCGGTTGTCCCACAACAAGACATCGCCAGACTGCCAGTGGTGGCGCAGAACAAACTCGGGCTGTGTCGCGTGTTCGTACAACATCTTCAACAAGTTTTCGCTTTCAATGCGTGAGTATCCAACGATGTGAGTTGTGAAACCAGGATTGACAAACAACGCTTTCTTGCCAGTGCTTGGATGGACGCGTACGACCGGATGCACGACCGGCGGAACCTTGGCGGCATCGTCGAATAACTTCTGGGCGTCTTCACGCGACATTGCCGAATCAAAAGGCTCGCCCCAATAGGCGAGTGGCGAAATGCGATGCACGGCTTCTAAGCCATCGACGAGTTGTTGCAAACTTGGGCTCAGGCGTTCATAGGCAGTCCGCATATCGGCCCACAGAGTGTCGCCACCCCATTCGGGAACGACATCGGCCACCAGTACCGACCCAGCGGGCGGGGTGGCCACAAAAGTGACGTCCGTGTGCCAGCGAGCGTTCTTGCCACCCTTGGCGCCATCAAGTTCGAGAATTTCGGGGTGGTCGGGGTGCCCAGGCACAACCGGGTGAGCTGGGGTTGGTTCGCCGATGCTGTGGGCCAGGGCGACCTGTTCGCCATGAGATAAATGCTGATCACGCAGGACCAACACGAGGTGTTCTTCGAGCAGAGCGAGTAGTTGTCCTGGCTCAAGATCGGTCCGGGCGTCGCCGCGAGAAAGCTCGGCTCCGAAGGATCCCGTGAGGGGTCGAATCTTCCAGGTTTCGAGGCTTGTGGGTGGGTTCATGAGCTGGTCGACGAGTTCCTTGATCGGCAGGAATTTCGGATTCCTGACTTCCGCCATCAGATTTAATAGTGCTGGTCAGGACACTACAACCTCGAAATCAAGAAATTCCATAAATATGATGGGAATAGTCGGGAATTAGATATCGTTGGGTTCTATGACCGCCCCGATGACCCCTCTGACGGCTGATATCGCCGAGACCGACGCCGCCGGAATTGTGGCCTGGGCGCATCGCGAATTTGGTTCTGGATTAGTACTCACGGCCAGTTTTGAAGATCCCGTGTTGGTGCACTTGGTGGCGACGCATGCACCCGGCACGCCTGTCGTTTTGCTTGATACGCAATACCTCTTCGCCGAGACATTGTGGCTCGTTGAGAAATTGCAGAGCCGCCTGAAGTTTCCACTTGAAGTGATTCGACCGCTTGAAGACGTGCGCCCCGACGACCAGTGGCAGTTTGATGTTGAAGGTTGCTGCGCTCGACGAAAAGTTGAACCGCTCAATCGTGCGTTACAAGGTCGCTCCGGATGGATTACTGGTATCCGTCGCGTTGATGGACCAACACGCGCCGAAACTCCTGTCGCGCAATTTGATGAAGTTCGTCAACTCACCAAGATCAATCCAATAGTTGCCTGGAGTGACGAAGACGTCGAGTCATACATCGTCGCCAATGATTTGCCGCGTAACCCACTTATTGAACGCGGCTACCCATCAATCGGATGCTGGCCATGCACTCGGCCGGTTGCTCCTGGTGAAGATAAGCGCGCCGGCCGTTGGTCGGGGCACAACAAAACAGAATGCGGATTACACGTAACGACGAATGCCAACTCGAATGTAGTGGCAACGTCGAGAGGAAAGTCATGACAATGATCGATAGTGGAACACAAGCAACGCCTGCCGAAATTAAGCAGAGTGTGGCCGAACTCGAAGACGAAGCGATCACGATCATTCGTGAAGTTGCGGCTGAATGCCGTAATCCAGTTCTGTTGTTTTCGGGCGGAAAAGATTCAGCAGTTCTTTTGCACCTAGCTGTCAAGGCCTTCCGTCCCGGAAGTTTGCCTTTCCCGGTCATGCACGTCGATACCGGACACAACTTTGACGAAGTCATTGAGTATCGCGACATGTTGGTTGCGCATTATGGCGTCAAACTGGTGATCGCCAGTGTTCAGGCATCAATTGACGCAGGTCGTGCGGTTGAAGAAACTGGCCCGCGTGCAAGTCGTAACCGTTTGCAATCAGTGACATTGCTCGATGCCATTGCCGAACACAAATTTGATGCAGCATTTGGTGGCGGACGCCGCGACGAAGACAAGGCTCGTGCCAAAGAGCGCATCTTGTCGTTCCGTGATCATTTCGGTCAATGGGAACCACGAGCACAACGTCCCGAGCCGTGGAACATGTTGAATGCCAAGATTCGTCCCGGCGAACACCTTCGTGCATTCCCACTTTCAAACTGGACCGAACTCGACATTTGGCGTTACATCGGTATCGAAAATGTGGCGTTGCCATCAATCTATTTCTCGCACCGTCGCACAGTGGTCGAACGCAACGGCATGTTGTTGAGCGTTGGCGGGCCTGTCGTTCTTGAAGCAGGCGAAAAAGCATTTGAAGAAACAGTTCGCTATCGCACCGTTGGTGACGCAAGTTGTACGGGTGCAGTGCGCTCAACAGCCAGCAACGTCGACGAAGTGCTAGTCGAAGTAGCTGCCGCTCGAATCACCGAACGTGGTGCGACTCGCGCCGATGACAATTTCTCCGATTCAGCGATGGAAGATCGCAAGCGCGAAGGATATTTCTGATGGTTTTGCGTATCGCTACTGCAGGTTCGGTTGACGACGGCAAGTCAACGTTGATCGGTCGTTTGTTGCACGACACAAAAACTGTTTTTGAAGATCAGTTGTCGGCCGTTGAAAAAGCCAGCACCCGTTACGGCGACGGATCGTTAAACCTCGCATTGCTGACTGATGGTTTGCGTGCCGAACGCGAACAAGGGATCACCATTGACGTCGCATACCGCTATTTCGCGACACCCAAGCGCACATTTGTTGTTGCTGACACACCTGGTCACGCGCAGTACACGCGCAACATGGTCACTGGTGCATCGGCATCAGACGTTGCCATCGTGTTGGTTGATGCGCGAAACGGATTGACCGAACAAACTCGCCGCCACCTCTTTGTTGCTTCATTGTTGGGCGTGAAGCTCGTGATTTTGGCTGTGAACAAAATGGACCTCGTCAATTTCGACGAAGCTACGTATCACCGCATCGTTGCTGAAGCGACTGCTCATGCCGATGCATTGCCAGCGCCAGTGATTCTGAATGCGCTACCGATCTCGGCCCTTCTCGGCGACAACGTTGTTGATGCGTCGACAAACATGCCGTGGTTCAAAGGTCTGCCACTACTCGATCTTCTAGAGACGATTGAAGTCCCAGGCGATCACAACGTGGGTGCTCGCCTCTCAGTGCAGTGGGTGATTCGCCCCTACTCAACTGAACATCACGACTATCGCGGATTCGCTGGACGACTCACTGGTGGATCATTGGCAATCGGTGACCTCATGCGCGTGTTGCCGGGTGGACAGCAGTCGACAGTGATCGGTATTGATCGCGGCGGAGTTCCGCAAGACACTGCACAGTCTGGCGAAGCCATCAGCGTGCAATTGGCCGATGACATAGATATCGGTCGGGGCGATGTCCTCGTCGCAGTCGTCGCCAATGAAGCTCCGATTGTGACCGACCGAATCATCGCCGACATTTCGTGGATGGTTGACAAGCCGCTCGAAACTGGAAGCCGTTGGATCATTAAGCATCAGACCCGTACTGCGAAAGCATTCGTGAGTGCAATTGAGTTGCGTCACGACGTAGCGACAGCAACTCATAGCCCAGCCGAAAGCTTGACGCTCAACGATTTGGGTCGTGTGCATCTCAATGTTTCGGTTCCTTTGGTGATCGACAATTACGACCGCCATCGTCCTGGTGGCGCCGCCATCTTGATCGATGAAGCAACGGGCATGACCTGCGCAGCATTGATGATTCGAGACAACGAATGACCAAGAACCAATTCCCGATCAACCTCAATCTTGAAGGTCGGTCGTGTTTGGTCGTTGGTGCAGGGCGTATTGGATTACGCAAAACTGAACAACTTTTGGCAGCAGGTGCGCGAGTCACTGTCGTTGCCCCAGAAGTCATCGGCGATTTCGCTGGACTTCCGGTCACGATTCATCAGCGCGCTTTTGAATTGACAGATCTAGATGGTCAACGTCTGGTCATTACTGCGACGGGCAACCGCGAACTTGATCAGTTGATCTACGACACCTGTGATGAGCGAGGTATCTGGATCAATTCGGCCGATGATCCCGATCGTTGCGCATTTACCTTGCCAGCAGTTGTGCGTCGTGGCGACTTGATGGTCACTGTGTCAACTGGCGGTAACAGTCCGGCCTTGTCATCGTGGATGCGGCAAAAACTTGAAGCATTAGTTGGCCCTGAGTTTGAAGAAGTTGTCAATGAACTTGCGCATGAGCGCGAACTCATTCACGCCGAAGGTCGCAGCACCGAAGATATTGATTGGAAGCCCATCATCGAAAAGATTGTGGCCAGTCACGACATTCATATGTCGTGTCCCCGCGAGTCGTTACAGGGATCGGTGCCGGCATGACTGTTTTCTTAGTTGGTGCTGGTCCGGGTGATCCCGAATTACTGACAGTTCGTGCGGCGCGACTCATCGCTGAAGCGGACGTGATCGTGCATGATCGATTGGCCGATCAAGCGATTTTGGATTTGGCGCGTTCCGATGTTGAGTTCATTGATGTCGGTAAAAAGCCTGGTTTTCCCACTCCACAAGAAATGATTAACACGCTGTTGGTGCACCTGGGGTCTCAAGGTCTGAATGTCGTTCGTCTCAAGGGTGGCGACCCGTACGTGTTTGGTCGTGGGGGAGAAGAAGCCCAAGCCCTCATCGATGCCGAAGTTCCTTTTGATGTCGTGCCCGGCATTAGTTCGGCCGTTGGTGTTCCGGCTGCTGCTGGTATTCCGGTCACTCATCGCAATGTGTCAGTCGGATTCACGGTTGTCACTGGTCATCGTGAAAAGGGTGGTGCAACCTCAATCAATTGGGAAGCACTTGCTCAAGTTGGTGGCACGATTGTTGTGTTGATGGGCGTCTCTGAGCGGGCCGAAATTGCGACACGTTTGATGTCGGGTGGTTTAGCGAGCGACACGCCTGTTGCAGCTATTCGTTACGGTACGCGACCAGAGCAGACAACAATTCGCACCACACTTGGCGAACTTGCCGATGCACCACTTGAATCGCCAAGCACAATCGTGATTGGTCAAGTTGCGGCATTCGACTTCTCGCCGACAGCTAAAACATCGGCTTGGGCACGAAAGGCTGGTCATGCGTCGCTCGATTGATGATCAGCCCATCACCGAAAGTGAACTGCCGCCTGGTGCCGAAGATGCGCTACCAGTGTCGTGGGCAATCGCAATTTGTGATGACTATGACGATGCAACTCCACGAGTGGTGTTGACAGTTGAAGATTTAGGTCGACCAGGAACTGGGCTTGTTGCCCATCTCTCGACCGATAGTGCGCGCCGTTTACGCGGCGCAATTAATGATGCGTTACGCGAAGTAGGCGAAGACGTCGGTCGCTAATCAGCGACTAACTATTCGGACGATTATCTAGATAGGAACCATGATGACAATTGCACCAGCACCTCAGCCCCGTGATCTTGACGCCGAGCAGATGCGCGACATTGAGCGCTTCGAAATCGCTATTGGCCAATACCTTGCGGGTGAAATTGGCGAAGACGTCTTCCGCGTGATGCGTCTCAACAATGGCGTGTACGGTCAGCGCCAAGGCGGAACCAATCAGATGGTGCGCATCAAATTGCCCGCCGGAACCATTACGCCCGAGCAGATGGAACTCATGAGTGAACTTTCCACCGAGTTCTCGCGTGGTTGGGGACACATCACGACGCGCCAAAACATTCAGTTCCACTTTGTGCAGTTGGCTCGTATTCCTGATTTATTGCGTCGTCTGGCTGCGGTTGGTCTGACCTCGCGTGAAGCATGTGGAGATACCGTTCGTAACGTCATGGCATGCCACCTTGCGGGCGCTTGCCCGTACGAAAAGCTTGATGTCACCCCATGGGCCGAAGCAGTTCATCGTCACTTCGTGCGCAACCCACTCGGTCAGCGTTTGCCGCGCAAGTTCAAGGTCAACTTCTCGGGTTGCAGTACCGACTGTGGTCAGGCCATGTTCAATGACGTCGGCGTTGTCGGTGCCACGCGCCAACGTGAAGACGGTTCAACCGAAGTTGGATTCCGTGTGTATATTGCGGGTGGACTTGGTGCCACGCCACACCCCGCTCAGTCCCTTGAAGAATTCACGAGCCGTGAAGATCTCTTGCCAACAATTGAATCGGTGTTGCGCTTATTTGAACAAACGGGTAACCGTGACAACAAGTTGCGTGCTCGTCTGAAGTGGGTTGTTGATCAATTGGGAATTGACGAAGTACGTCGACGTGTCATCAAGATTCGTCACACATTGCCTGCATCATCAACCTGGCCCGGTGGAATTCCGCCGGAAGTCATTGCGGCTGGTGACACCCCGGCTGGCAAAGCCGAAGGAATCGTTGCGACCGAAGTCGGCCAAGGCGTGAGTGTCACTCTGCGTTCATCTGATCCGTTCGCACGTTGGGAACAAGCAAGCGTGATTCGCGGCGCCGGCAAAGGCACCGTTTCGGCTGTTGCTTATGCAGCACTCGGTGACATCACCGCATCGCAGTTCCAGTCACTTGCCGACATTCAGCGCGAGCTCGGTGCCGATGTTCGTTTGTCAAACCGTCAGAACGTGGTCTTCCGTGGTTTGCAAGAAGAGCAATTGCGCACATTGTTTGATCGCTTAGAAGCAATTGGCATGGCACGACCGGGAGCCGAATTGGCACGTGATGTTGTTGCTTGCCCCGGTGCCGACACGTGCAACATCGCAGTTACCCAATCACGCGGTTTGGCAAAAGCCATTGGTGAACGACTCGAAGAAGAAGGCCTCGCCGAAGTTGGCGGTGTGCGCATCAACATTTCGGGTTGCACTAACAGTTGTGGTCAACACCATGCGTCAGACATCGGATTATTCGGCGCCGAGCGTCGTGCTCATGGCCGATCATTGCCGGGATACCAACTCTTGCTTGGTGGCTATGTCGGTGACGAGCAAATTCACTTTGGTCAAAAAGCATTACGTCTACCGGCTCGTACCGCACCAGAAGGTGTGGCACGCGTGGTTCGTCGTTTCGCCGAAGAGCGCAATGCCGCTGAACCATTTGCCGAATGGATGAAGCGTGTTGGTGGACCAGAAAAGATCGCCGATGGCTTGCGCGACCTTGACGTGATTCCGACTCCCGAAGAGGACGAGGCATACTTCACCGACTACGACGAGACCGGACCCTTCGTGGCCGACGTCGCCGAGTCGGAGTGCGCCACCTGATACCTGCCGATCTTCGTGGGGCGATCTAGGGTGCAGTTATGACCGATTCGCAGATCGACGCGCGGCACTTCCGTAATGTTCTTGGGCACTTCCCGACGGGAGTCACGGTCGTGACCGGA
>Ga0222713_10001978_pt1 | contig 22213 bp, 14 predicted proteins | sample C33_649DmetaG_FD_165061 | JGI IMG/M metagenome (GOLD analysis project Ga0222713, IMG submission 165061) | Estuarine water microbial communities from San Francisco Bay, California, United States - C33_649D | ecosystem: Environmental > Aquatic > Marine > Unclassified | place: USA: California...
AAAAAAGAATAAGTCTACTATCGGTTATGAAGTATTATGCATCTGTGAAAGCCCCATAGATGCTCACCTGTACGAAACTATGTTTCATCAACGGGGATACAATGGGTTTCAACATAAATACTAAGGCCGATGCCAATAGACAAGCTAACTCCTCGTTATCTGAATAAGGACGACGACTTCTTGATTGTGAAGTCTGTCGAGATGGTCGACGCGTTGAATGTTCACGTTGGTAATAACGAAGATGGTAACTCTGACGTATTGAAGAACAGCCGTGGTAACTCAGCAATTAGCATCGCCATTGGTTCTGAACTGCCAGCTGGTAGCAATATCGTTGTTGGGTCTGGACTTAACGTAGAGAAGAGCGAGATTGTCTTCGCTGTGTACAACTCTAATGGAAGCCACAGCCTGTATCATTACGCAACGTCAACTGACCAAGTAAGGCTTGTATATAGAGATTCCGTATTAGGTTTCACTCCTATGTGTTTCGTTAAGTTTGACTTTATAGTCAAGGAGAACGGAGATACTATAACTTACTTCACTGACGGGATTACTGACCCAAAGAAAATTAACATAACTAAAGCGTTACTCGGGACCGGTTACCCATACAAGTCTGCTGGAGTGTACAACTACACGGACGAGGAGAAGCTTGTATGTATTACCACCGCTAAGCAGCCACCACTGGCTCCTCCGACCGTTGCGTTCACTTCAGTTCCGAACGAAGACAACTTTGTTTACGATGAGTTCTTTCAGTTCGCGTACCAGTATGTATACGAGGATGGTGAGGTTTCCGCTATATCTCCGTATAGTGATATTGCAGTCAATGCATATCAACTTCTTGACGGATTTGTGTCTGATGCCACTAAGGATATCCTTAACGCAATCAATGTAACAGTTAACCATAGTCGTGCTGACGTATCTAAGATTAGACTACTTGCTCGCTCTGCTGACGTTACTGGCTTCTTTGTTGCTGATGAGATAGATAACCTTCGCACATCTACGACTGAAACCATAACGTTCACTAACAGTAAACTTCGCTCATACATCGCTCAGGCCGAGCAAAACAAGATGTATGACAATGTGCCGCAGAAAGCTAACTCACAGGCTATATCTGGCAATAGACTCGTTTACGGTGGATACACTGAGTTCTACGATAACGTGGACCCAAGCGTAACAATAACAGAGCTTAATAACGAGAAGGGACAGTCTGTATATATCAGCGTAAACCCTACAACCGCATCTACTGTATACTACAATCCGTCAGGAAGTGTAATCACTTCTAAGTTCAACGTCGTAGTTGGCGACACTATAAACTCTACCTCGTTCCCAAGTGAGGTGTTTATGGATTTTCAGCTTTCTTCATTGATTAGCATACTTCCTGGAAGTGAGGGAGCTATCGACTTTACTGACGATGACGCTGCGACTGACATTTCGCTTGGAGATATAAAGCTCGATATCACGAAACAGTTCACCCTGCCTGCGTACGATGGACTAACCACTGGAAGCCCTGATGTGTATGCGGTATTTATAAACAACATCATCGGCAACTACACTGTGCCTATCACGGAAGGTGAGGCTACGCTGCAACCTTCTGGATGGGTTCATAACTTGAAGGGGAATGCAACTATAAACATATCTCTTGACGCTGTTAACTACGGTACGACTCAGATTTCTTTTTTGGTGAAAGTTACAGCCGTGAGCATAGAGACCACAAGTGGATACGATGTGGCCACCGGAGCTCCTATGAGCTCATCAGAATTCATATCGTTGACGCTTGACCCAACGTTGCTTGCTACGGCATACACCACTCGCTTCCTTCAGTTTAGAGCCTACAAGAACTACAACTCTAGACAATACTACACTCCGTCGGACAGAACATTCAAGGCTGGACAGCAGCACAAGTTCGGAATCGTATACTACGACAAGTTCAACAGAAGCGGTGCTGTTAACGAGATTGGAGCCAAGGAGATTTCTTGGTACTCTCAACGTCCAGCTGACGGACGCGGCCCTGCCTCTTTGCAGTTCAGACTCAGCCACAATCCGCCGAGCTGGGCTAGGAAGTGGCAACTGCTCTACTCCCCATTCACGTCTTACAACTACTGCCTTCAGCATAGCGTGAGCGAGGCGTTCGCGGCAGACAAGGATGATACCATCTACGTATCTATGAATACCCTCGAGGGTAAGTCGTACTCATACATAGACTTCAAGAACGCTAAAGTCGAGTATGTATTCGGAGAGGGAGACAAGGTAAGGCTAGTTAAGTATGAGACTGGAACACTTCCTGGTGGTGACAATGTCTACGTTGATTACGAGTTTGACGTTGTTGGATACGAATACTACAATGCCGCAGATTTCCCTGTTACAACAACAGTTAGTGACGACAGGAAGAGTGGATGGTTCTTGAAACTGAAGAATAACGCCGACGCTGGAGGGTTTACTAAGACTGAGGTCATTGGAGATACTGACCTGTGGAATAAGAACACCGTTGTTGAGATTTACAGACCGATAAAGCAGGCCGACATAAACATATACAGAGAGATATCTGAAGTATACGATGTCGTGAACGTTTCAGGTACATACAGACACAAAGGAGACAGAGACTACTCGTACACTTGGGCGTCTGGGACTTCCAATATAACCGTAAACAACGGATTCGCTACCACGTCACTTGACATCAGAACAGGTGACCTCATAACTATTAGTATTACCATATTAGGTATTCTTACATCTTATGAAGTTAGAGTCGGAACTATTAAGAGAGTTGGTGCCGGAGTAACATTCTCTGTTGCTAATGCTAACGTAGTTGGACAGCTTGGAACATCAGTACCGCCTAACGGAGGATACTCTCTGGCTAATATATCTAACTTGACTCAAGCAGTTATCGAAACGTTTAACGGAGATGTATACTACAGGCTCCGCCAAATGAACGTGGTGACTTCATACACGAGCACTCCTCTTATGACCACAACGTTCGAGGATACATTCGTGGAGGATAATTCGATTACTGACTTTGCGGACTCTAAGTTCACTAGCTTAGGTCGTCCCAACGCACCAGCACCAACTGCTGGACAGGTGTATCGAAAATCAACAATCACGTATTCAGAGCCTTACGTTCTGGACTCTCAGGTATTGTCACTATCATCATTCAATCTAGCTCAGGCTAACTTCGTTGACTTCTCGCCTGTTTATGGTGGCATACAGTACATCGTGGATGGTGGTGACTCAATCACGGTACTTCAGGAGCGTAAGTGTTCAGTTGCACCAATCAATAGAAACCTCATTGAGTACATCGGTGGAGGAGCAGGAGTGACCGTATCTACAAACTTCATCGGAGCCCAGAGCTTCTACGCTGGAGATTACGGAGTAGGCAAGCACCCTGAGTCTGTTGTGAACTTCTTCGGTAGAGTATACTTCGCTGACGTTAACACTGGCAAAGTAATTAGGCTCGGTCCAGATGGAATCACTCCGATTAGCGAAGAGGGTGTTGACTCATACATTCAGACTAAGCTAGCAGACGCTATCAAGATTGGAGATAGCAACTTCAAGTTCGTAGGAGCTATGGACCCTGAGCGTGGTGAGTACATCATATCGTTCCAGAAGAGATTATCTCCTGGCACCTACTCAGATGAAACAATAGCTTTCGATGTCAAAGGTGGGGTTTGGAGAACTAGATACTCATTCATACCAGAGTCTGGCATATACGTAGACAACGTAATGATTACGTTCAAGAACGGAGCTGCCTGGGAGCACACCGATGCATCGACCAGAAACACGTTCTACGGAAACGCTGGAGTCAGTCAGGTGAAGGTTGTATCGTCTCAGAATAACTCTATGGTCAAGGTATACGAGGCAATAAGCATCGAAGGTGACGCTGCGTGGAACTTTTCTGTGGAGACGAAGGAGCAGTCAACTGATACTGTAACATCTATGGACAAGCGAGAGGGAGCATACTATTCTAGTGTTCCTACCGCGATATCGTCCACCTCTAATATCGTCCCGCTCGGAAAGGTTTCATCTGTGGTTGCCATAACTGGCGGATACAGAGTTACGTTCTCGTCTGATGTTTACAATCTATCGTTCCCGCTTAACGGTACGATAAGTGTGAGCACAGGTGGCGGAAACTTTGGAAGTGTAACAACTGCCATATCATCTATATCTGATAGAAACGTTATAGATTTCGTTGGCTCATACGTTCCAGTGGTTGGCACGGTGATAGCAGTCAACTCAAACTCATTCATCGATGGGGACAAGATTAGAGGTCCTTACGCGATGTTTACTTTCACAAACACTTCGACTAGTCCTGTCGAGGCATACGCATTTAACGCTTACTTTAATCGTTCTATGCTTCACAATGAATTAGTTAACTAATAGGTATCTTTGTATTATGAAGTCCAAGAAGTCATACAAGAAATACGCTGGAGGAGGAATAGGTCCAACCGCAGCAATTGGTGCTGGCTTACAAGCAGCCGCTGGAATCGGTCAACTGGCCTACGGTATCGCCGCCAATAAGAAGGCTAACAAAGAGCTTGAGCGTGTAAAGGCTTCGGCTCCTTCACTCGATACTCCGTCTGAATACTACAAGGCATACAAAGAGTCTTACGACCAGAACATTATGAATCGCCAAATGGAGAACGTCAATCGTGCTCTTTCTGGAGGTACTCAGGCTCTCGGTGCGGCAGGCGGTCGTGCGCTTCTCGGTGGACTTGGTGCACTAACTGAAGGTGCAGCTCAACAACAGCAGAGCTTGGCCGATATGCAACAACAGCGTCAGACCGCGGCACTGTCTCAGTTGGCAGGCGCTCAGGAGGCAACGATGGGACGCAAGGAAGGACGCTACCAGCAGGAGCTTGGATTCGCTCAGGCCGCTAAGGAGGCCGCGGTACAGAACATCGCTGGTGGAATCGGTGCCATTGGAGGAGCCGGTATGGCACTCGCTGGTAGTGTAGGAAAGAAAGAGAATGGTGGTAAGATAGAACTTCCATCTATGGCTACTCAGCGCGCAGTTACACCACAAGGAGTAAAGATTGGTATGCCGGGCGACGTAAGGCCTAGAGTTGCTAAGGGTGGCGCATCAGTCAAGAAGACACCTGGCAAATTCTCGCACGAAAAGAATCCCATCGACATTATGAAAGATGGTGCTAAGATTGGCGAGATGACTGGTGGAGAATACATCTTCAACCCGAAGCAGATGGAGAACATCAAGAAGTTCACATCAGCTGGAGACAAAGAAAAACTACACGCATACGTGAAGAGTTTAATTAAGAAGTTCGAGAAGTAATGGCTCTAAGCACCACAGTATTTAAAGTTCCAGAGTGGGCGGCACAGGGTGCTGCTATGGAGGCACAGGCCGCTCAGAAGAGAAAGGAAGAAGCCGAGAAGCGTGAGAAGCTCACGTCTGCTATGGGCATCGACCAGAAGTTCGCTGAGAATCAATACAAACTGCTCGGTGTACACAAGGACGTGACTCAGGCTGCGTACAACGCGTGGAAAGAGTCAGCAATCGAATTCGAGACGAGCGGCTCACAGGCCTCCAAGGCTAAGATGGAGGCTGCTCGTAATCAGTTCAACCAAGCATTCGGTATAGGTCTCGGCGTGTCCGCAACGGCGACTGAGGAGCTTAACAAGATGAACGCATCTAAGGGTGTTGGATACATTGACACTCCAGATTCGGCTAAGCAGAAGTACACTCAGTTTGCTACTGGCCGTATCGAGACTAAGGTTGAGAATGGCACCGTAATGGTTAAGGACCCTGACGGCGCTATGGTTCCCTTGTCTCAGTCTGTGTACTTTCAGCAGGAGCAGAACCCATACAACTCATTCGTACTCGATAAGGTAGACCCGAACATCAAGTTTGTAGACCCAGTAGCCGTAGCTCAGCAGGATGCTAAGAACATCTACAACCTAAGCGGTGTACGTGTTGATACTGGTACTGGTGTTAGCTACAACGCCAATGCTGCCGCAGATAAGGGTATCGCACAACTCAAGATGCGCTATGAGTCTGACCCGGACGTTAAGCGTATGATTGCAACGCGCTGGTACGCTCAGTCTAACGGACTCGATAAGAACCGTCTCGGATTCTCTGACTCCGCACAGATTGACAACCTTATGAATAATGACCCCGCATTTATGGAGGCCGCACTTCAAGATTTTGAGAAGCAGTATTCTGATGCTATCAAGGCACAGAAGCCAGCATCTCAGGTGGGAGCACCTTCTGGCGGAGGCAAACCCACTAAGGACGAGCGTGAGGCTTCAGGTGTGCTAAGAACTGCTAGCACTGGTGTTCAGACTCAGAGACAGAGCGGTAAGAAGGTATACGGTGCTGGATTCTCTCTGGCTAACAATCCGATTAAACTTACTGACTCCGACGACCTGTACATCACGGATGTGACGATGGACTCTAAGGGTAATATCATCAACTATAAGCTGTACAAAACTTCAGGAGGAGGTGGAGGTGTCAACCCTGACTGGTCAACAGCCAAGAAGGAGGAGGTTACGGGCGGACTGATAAGCAAGTCTCAGATGTCTGGTCTTAAGTCTGAGCTGATATCCAGAGGTCTTTATGATAATATGAGAGTTGTATCTGCTCAATCTCTCCCGAACTACGACGCTCTAGCATCGTCTCTTAACCTTTAATAGTTTAGTATATTTGCATATCGCAGATATACTATGCTATGAACGAAGAACTTAAGGCAATCTTAGAGAAGGCGTACGCCAGCGGAAAGTCCTTAGACCAGATATCTAAGGCTATGAAGGACAACGGCTTCTCTAACGAAGACATTGCGTTCGCATCAAGCTTCTACTCGGGTAAAAAAAAAAGAACGGACGGTGGGGAATCACAGTCCACTTCGGCTCAAGAGCCTACTTCTTCGGCCTCTCAGCAGACTAATCAACTTGGTCAGACTGTAACCTGGGGACCTACTGGTTTTAGACAGGGTGCAGGCGCTGGATTTCAAGGAGCCGAAGACCCGACCGAGGAGACTAAGAACGTCCGAAAGGATTGGCTTACCACTCAGCGAGCTGATGCTGGTTCTGAGTTAGCTATGAAGTTATCTTCAGTTAAGTCTGCTGAAGACTTTGAGAAGATACGCCCAGAACTTGAGAAGACATATGTAAAGTACAAGGAGTTGGACGAGGAGAATCTAGCTCCCACATCTCTATTCTTTGAGAATGGTTCAATAAATCCTGCCGCTATATCATCTATAGACTCTGATATGAAGTCTAATATAGAGATATTCGCGAATGAACAAAAGAAGATTGCTGAGAAAAGCTATTTTCTTGGTAGAGGACTTAATTCGCTGTATGCCGGAGTTACTGGATTCGTAGATATGGCAGCTAGGGTCCCATACTACTTAGTTGGAGCTGATGCTGACAAGTTCTTAGAGGGTAACGTTTTTCAACAACAGAGTGAGGAAGCCTCAAATCGTGTTAAGATGGAAACGTATGCGTCTAGATTTAATCTTGGGTATACTGACGAGCAGATAAATAAAGGTTCACTAGGTATGGCACTGGAAGGTGACTTCCTTATGCTAGGTATGGATATGCTTGACCAGAGTGTCAACTTAGCCGCTGGGGTTATGGCTGGACCTGCCGCATTAGGTGTTGTGTCAGCAGGTAGTGCATTCGAGGAAGTTGTGAATGATGACAGGTACAACGACATAGAAAAACTTGTGTATGCCACAGGAGTAGGTCTAACAGAGTACGCAACTGAGAAACTATTTGGTTCCGACATTAGAGCTGTTAGAGCGGCATTCGGTACTGCTGAAGATGTAGCTAGTATGTCGAAGAAGGAGTTCGGCGATATGTTGTTTGGTAAACTTCCTCAGTTAGCTAGACAACCATTAGAGGAGGGTCTTGAAGAAGCTATTGTGGCTACTACTCAAGAAGTCCTTCAAAAGGTCTTGGCAGGAGATAAGGTTGACTATATGAACATCGCAGAGTCTGCATTCGTTGGTGCGGCTATGGGTGGCTCTATAGGTGTGGTCACAAATGGCCCGTCGGCTCTATTGCAGACTCCAATCTTCAAGGACAGAATTGAAATCAGAAACAAGATATCTGAAATCAATGCTTTGATTGCTGACCCATCGGTATCTGAAGGCGAGAAGGAACTGCTTAAGACTAGACTTAATGACTACGTGTCTAAGGAGAAGAAGATGCAAGCTGACGCTGAGTCATATTACTCAAACTTCTCTGAGGAAGACCTAAAGCAGACCGTGAAGCTGAATCAAGATATCTCCGGAAAAATGAAGGAGTATAGTGGTTTAACTAGCACTGAAGCTAAGGCACAGGCTGTTACCGATATTAAAAACGCTATGGCTGAGAAGGCCAAAATCGAACAGAAGTATGATAGCAAAGCGCAACAACAAGTACCAAGTCCTGTCGTCGAAGGGCAAACCGTTGAGCAAACCCAACCTGTCGAAGGAGGAAGCAGTCAAGCGACTCAGACAGGTGGAGTGGTTCAAACGCCACAAGAAGTAACACAGGCCGTAGAGCAAGAGCTCGGACCTAAGGTTAGAAGTGTTAAGATTAACAAGGACACGGTAGGTAAGTCAATTGATTGGCTTAAAGATTTTGCCGCGTCAAAGGCTGATGACTTCTTCGCTCTGTCAGGTACTACTAAGCAGGACGTAATCAATGGCATAGAGTCCATTCAAAATGTAGTAGACTCTCTAGCTAAGAACAACCGCGACGTAAGAGTCGTAGCCCACACGAATGCTGAGTCATTCAAGAATGCTACAGGTGAGGCTGACGTCGCTCGTGGTATGCACATACAGAGAGATGGAGCATCGAATGAGGTTCATATATTCGTCCCTGCCGTAGCATCTAACACAGTATATCACGAGGCTGTCCACGAGATGGCTCCTGAGATACTTGGTGTCAAAGGGACGAAGAAGCTTGCGTCGACACTTCGCAATGCAATAGTTCAAGACAAGGCGTTGCTCCAGTATATGGCGAACTTCATCGGTAAGTATTCCGATGCTAGTACCGCAGAGAAGGACGATGAGTTTGTAACTGAATTGGCATCGCTTATTGCATCCAATCAAATAGAGGTTAACGTTCAGCGGTCAATCGCCACTAAGTTCCTAGAGGCACTAAACAAGATGCTCGGAACAAAGTTCAACGTATCTCCAACTTCCGCACAGCTCGTTGACGCTATGAACTCAATAGCTAATGCGTTGGGAACTGGTGAGGCAATCAACGTTGAGGATATGGAGCTTGGCTCTGCCATCGCTCGAGGCGTATATACTGGTGGAAAGACAAAAAGGAAGCAGTCATTCATATCCGCTGATATAGCGTTCACTGATGAATTACCAAAGAACGTTGAGGTAGTGGAGAATCCAGACAAGATGGATATGGATTCGGCATTAGAGCGTTCAGGTGGTGCATTCGTAATAATCAATTCAGACGGAACTGCACTAAGACACACCGAGAGCGGCTTGGATGTTTACGGAGGTTTTGGTTACTCGTTCCTTAAGCAGAACGTTGAAGATAAGATTGGATTTGCGGCATCGTCTGACAATAAGGTTACTGAGCTTGGAGACCTATTGGTTCGTGTAGCTGAGGAGCGTGACACTATGAATCCTGAACACAAGGGGAAACCTGTGTCAGTTTTCGTTATGATTCAGACTCCTAGTGCTGCATTCGGCAATGCATACGGTGCTAAGTTCTTGGCTGACTCTATATCTAAGACCATAGAGTCCGGAGTTATATCTCAAGAAGAGTTTAAGTCTTCATTTAACGACTTCGTTCAGAAGGAAGTAGATAGAATAAACAATCTAACTGAAAAGGCGAAGGATACGCCAGGATACGAAAAGAAGAAGCGGATTAACGATAGCCAAGTTAGTAAGATAAAGTCTATAGGTGACGCTGTTAACTCAAATGACTTCACGACTAAAGAAGGTCACGACGCGCTTCAGAAGCTTGTAGCTTCTAATGACAAGATAGACTTTAAGACAAGAAGGGAGTTTCTAGAAGCATTCGTTCCTGGGGTTAGAAAAGTGAAGGGTCCAGGTGATGCGGCCAGAAACGCTATGTTTGATGCTGGACAGAATACTGTAGCATTCTTTAATGAGTACATAGACAAGAACATTATGGATAACCTCGGGCCAAAGAAACTTGGTGATGGAGGTTACTCGTTGAGTGGCTTCTTTGTCAATGACCCATATATGGGCGGCTCTAGATACGCCGAACTCGGTAAGATGGGTACATTTAATCATCCACAGTTCAATAGTAAGTTCCACGGAGAAAACCCATTCTTACTCGACGGAAAGTATTATGTGAACGACATATTCGAGCCACAGCAGTTTGTATCAGCATCAGGTTCTGCTACCAAAGTATCAGTGTCTGTCGCTGGCTCTATGTATGTGAGCTCAGCCAAGGCAAGAACAAGCAAGAGAACAGAAACTGAGCAAGCTCAGGCCATAGCGGAGATACGCAAGAGAGCTAAGGAAGCCCCAACTAAGGTTGAGACTAAGGAGCGCGCGAAGGAAGAGTTAACCAAGCGTTATCAGAAAGTAGACAAATCAGACTTGAATTCGTTCAATGCGTTCAATGCTGTATATAATTCACTCAAGAATGAACCTAAGAAGCATATGCGTTTCTTCGAGGAATATACTGACGTAGTTACTAACGACTCCGATGTTAGCTCAGGAAGATACTTGAAGTTTAAGGCTGGCAACGCAGAGAAAGAGATGGCAGTAACCTTTGAGGTTCGTTTTGCGGACCACACAAAGGTGAAGGGCAGCGAAGACGCTAAGCTATTCACTGATGAAGGATACAAGATTGATAGAGTCCACAAGATTCACTACCTAAACGCTTGGAGTCCTAAGACATACGCTAAAGTAGTTGACGTTCTTAGAGCATTTGGATTCACCTTACCTGATGAAGTAATCAAGAAGGGTATGGGTAGACTTCAGTCCGGTGGTTCTGTGTATGAATACCTTAAGAGTGTATCTGAATACAAGAACGGTGTGTTGGTGCCTAGCATATCCGAGCAGGAGTTCGTAGATGTTATGTCTCCGCTTGGTTATTCTGAATACTCACTGAGGGAGGCTTACGCTAATTTCCTTGACGGTAACACAAGCACCAAGACGAAAGCGAAGCCAAACATTGATAATGTCTACAGACAGTTTGAGGAAAGAGTATATCAGGAGCCTTGGTACAAGGTTGTATTCAATCTCAATAACATAAGAGTTGCGCTATTCGACAGGCAGTCGAACATCAAGAAGGCTATACTTAACGCAAGAGTTGAGGGCGCTTACGACTTTCTAGTCAATAAGGCTGGTGCTAGCGCTCGCGCTAAATACTCAGTCAACAAAGCTGACCGTAAGATATTCGGTGGGCTGTCTGAGGAAGCCATTAAGGCTTTCAATAAGATTGTATTCTTGCGTCGCGTCATTGAGGTTGACCAATCGTTTGACGACCGTAGGGCTGATATATTCAACGAACTATCTGCGGCTACTGCTGATATGAGATATGCTGAGCATAAGCTCAGTTTGCTCGCCAGTAATGTTAGCGTAGATAAGAAAAACAAAGCCAAGGAGGAGCTCGATAAAGCCAAGAAAGAGGTCGATAGACTTCAGGCATTGTACGATGAGACCGTAAGACCTAAGCATACAGCGGACAGGAAGAACAATGTTAGTTTCGACAAGGAGAGCGCGATAGAAGAGCTTGATAAACTATCCAAAGAGGTAGACGGATTCGAGGACCTCAATAAGCGTGCTGACGCATACTTCGCTGAGTTTAGAGGTATACTTGACGACTTATACAAGAATGGACTAATCGGTAAAGAACTGTACGATAAGATTAAAGACTTTGACTACTCGCCTCGTGTATTCCTCAATCACGCATTTGACTTTGGAGACAATGATATATCAGTTCGAGACTATGGACTTACTGGCGACCAAGTTAAGAGAATACGTGAAGGTAGTAATGATGACATCATTATGGACTCTCGTTTCTTGCTCGCGTCATACGCTGCGTCAGCATCATCTAGAATACTGAAGAACAGAGCAAACAAGGCGTTATTTAAGGCAGCCCTAGATAGCGAGAACAGAGAATGGGTTAAGCCTCAGGAACCTGACGGTAACGCGTCTGTAGGTTTTGAGACAGTATACTTCTATGAGAATGGTGAGCAGACTAAGTTCCAACTTCGCACCGACCTTAAGCGTGAGTGGGACGGCGCAAACAGATTGTTTGATTTAGGGCCTAATTTGAATAAGTGGATTAGCTACGCATCTGGTTCTGCACTGCTCAAGCTATTAGCTACCAGAGCCAACCCATTGTTTATCGTGCGTAACATACCTCGTGACTTCGGACACATCCTGTTCTTCACTGATGTTTACGATAACCAAAACATCTACCTAGCGTCGTACAACCTAACTCGTGATTTAATAAAGGGAGTTAAGTCATTTAAGACCGACGATAAATACTTCCAGGAGTATATGGAAATGGGTGGTGGTATGGACTTCTTGTCAACTGATGGTCGTCCCGGCTCACTCAAGGCTGACAAGAGTAAGCTAGATAAATTCGTAGACAAGATGTCTAGCATCGGTGAGCTTTCCGAGGTTGGATTCCGTATAGCGGTATACAAGAAGTTCAGAGACGAAGGCTTCGCTGAGTACGAAAGAAAGTACGGAGAGGAGCCTAAGGGTGATGATTTGGAACTGATTAAGGCAAGAGCCGTAAATAAGGCCCGTTCCATAATTGACTTCGCGCAAGGCGGTAATCTAACTAAAGGTCTTGAGATAGTTAAGCCATACATCAACTCAGCATTCCAAGGCTTCAGAGTTTCTGCGTCATACATCAAGAACAATCCGAAGAAGTTTGCCAGTAAGTTCCTTCAGGCGCAGGCCGGTATGTTCGTACTGTCTATGATGAACGCACTAGTTGGTGGTGACGACTTAGACGATATACCTGAGGACGTTAAGCTCAGATACTTCATCATCTTCCTGCCTACCAAGTACACAGACGAGAAGGGTAAGGAACGTAGAGCGTACATTAAGATTGCAAAGCCGCAGCAGATGGTTCCATTCTTCGCTATGATGGACATCGCAAATGGATACGCTATGGCTCAGGTCCTTGGAGATAAGTACCTACCTTCAGACGACTTGATTGGATACGCAATTAAGGGAGTAACCAATGCGCTACCTACTGGGGCGTCTCTTTCAGAGATTACGTCATCCATACCGTTCCTTAGTGCATTAAACACGTACCAGACAAACTACGACTCATTCCGTAAGCGTGCAGTGACTATGGATTTCAACGAGGTTCTACCTATGGATGAGGGTATAAATGACCCTAACGTTGAGCGATTCTACAAGGTAATTGGTAAGGTGTTCGGTGAGACTCAGGAACTAGTTACCGGAGAGAAGAGCGGATTGTCTCCAGCTCGCTTGAAGGCGGCAACTGAGAAGGTAATAACAAGCCCGAGTTCGTCGTTGATGGTTGGAGCGGTTTATGGTATGCTTGACCTCATCACATCAGTTGTTCCTCTCGACAATGAGTTGTCGGCGCAGGAGAGCAAGGCTTCGGCTGCTAAGGTCGTAGATGCTTTGGGCAAGAATGGATTGTCTATCAGTAAGTCAATATGGGGTGAGACTAATCCAGACTGGAAGATTTACAACCAGAAGGAGGAGCTTATGAAGATAGACCAGGAGTCTGGAAGCAAGCGTATGAAGATTCGCGATGCAGCACAGGAATTAGGTTTAGAGTATCAGGCAGCTCAGACTGAAGCTGAGAAGAAGGCAATCCTTGATAAGGCTAAGGCTACGTCTGCTGATATAGCTAAGGAGGATAAGGTAGACGCTATGTACTATAGAGACTCGTTCCTTACGTCGGCGAAGAAGCGTGCGGCAGGTCAGAACGTAAACGAAATCATATACTCTAAGGACGAGGAGGCTAGAGCCAAGAAGGTATACTTGCTTTACGGAGATATGAACGAGGAGGAACTGCTTGACCTTAGGAAGCAGATTTACAACGAGTCTGGATACCGATTTAGCCCGAAGTTCAAGTACGAGTACGACAAACTACGGAGCTCTAAAAAGTAGTAAATTTGCTTATGTTCAATAAGTTATGTTTGATTTGTCTATCAGTCCTTTTGCTCAGTGGATGCTCAGCAGGATGGCACCTAAAGACAGCGGTTCGCAAGGACCCGTCGATTTTGAAGCCCACGGTTGTTACGATATGGGATACGATTGTGACTCCACCGATTTATCTTACTGATACGGTATCGGTACTAACTGACGCGGATTCCTCGGTAATTGAGAACGATACGGTTCGTATTGTTATCACCAAATATCAGGACAAGCTTATTGTCAAGACGCAGATAAAAGAAGTAGAGGTTCCTGTTAGCGTGCAGGCTGAGTGTCCACCTCAGATTGTTATGCCAGAGACTGGAATTGAGAAAACTAAGAATTACTTAATTGCATTCTTAGCGCTCGCTCTTACTGTTATGATGTTCCTTTATAGATTCACACGATAATGGCAAAACTAAAAGCTCAAACTGCTGCGGTATTCCAAGCCAAGCCCAAACGAAAGCGTCCAGGAGTGCACGCTAAAAACAAGACCTCAGTGCTCAAGTCTTCTAAGCTATACAAGAAGCCGAGCCGTGGGCAGGGCTAACAGGAAACACGAAGAGCCCCTATATGAGGGGCCTATCCGTTATTGTTTCGTAAAACCAGTGGAGTGTCGCTCTAACTGCTCAGGAACCTGTAATGAAGCTAACCACACGTTCCCAAAAGGTCGGTGAGTTTGCCTCGTCTTCGAGTTCCTTCTTCCGCTTCTTGCGCCATTCCCTAGAGAACTCCGCGTAGCAGAATTTGCAGGTTGAGTGACGAATACCTTCCTCCTTGTTCTTCCAAGCAAAGAACTCGTTGCGGTGTTCTAGCCCACACTTTTTGCATTTCTTCATAGTGTAGCAAAGGTACTTAACGTAGTCCATATATGCAATAGCACCCCCAACAGGAATCGAACCTGTAACCTACGCATTAGAAGTGCGTTGCTCTATCCAATTGAGCTATGGGGGCGGGTGCGCCTTGAAGGATTTGAACCTCCGACCAAGGGATTATGAGTCCCCTGCTCTAACCGCTGAGCTAAAGGCGCATACTCATCTTTCTGAGTGGTCAGTCTTTGATATCCTTATTGTCAAATACATCAACTAGCCTGAGTTCGTAAACAATTTGCCCAATTAAGGGAGGATACCCGTCACTCCCGAAGACATCCGAGAGAATATAAATACAAACCAGGCACTATTTTTCTTCCGACTCTGGGTAATGTTCTCCGGTGTTGCCGTTCTGTCCGATGATATTCATCCTCTTGTTCAGCTCCTCCTCTTCTTTTTCCCAGTCGAAGTCTCTATCGTAATTACTACAGGGACTAGCCATCGCAACTGACACAATCAGGGTCCATAGCTCTAGTAGCAATATCTCCCCTCAGCACAGACTCTGTACGCATATAGTACAACGTCTTGATGCCTTGATTCCACGCCTCCATATGGACTTGGTTAATCCACTTAGGTGTGGCCTCAGTAGGGAACGCAAGGTTCAGTGATACAGATTGGTCGATGTACTGCTGACGGATTCCCGCCTGCTTAATCAAATCCAACTGATTGATTTCCTTGAACGTTTTATATACGTCCTTCACTTCCACAGGGTCAACCATCGGGTCAAGCTCGTTCTTGTGAACTAGTTTACCTTTCTGGTAGAACCACTCGTCAAGTGCGGCTATGCCTTGAACTGAACCTCCATCGGCGAGAATCTGGTCCCAAGTCTCCTTGTTGTTGATTCCAACTCTGCGAAGTACACGCTCAAGTGTAGGGTTCTTTCTGATGAACGTACCCTTAGCTGACTGCTCAGTGAATACGTTTGCGGCCCAAGGCTCGATTCCAGCACTCACGTTACCACTCAGCTTACTGTTTGACACAGTCGGGGCGATTGCGCGAAGGTGCGTGTTACGCATACCGAATCCACGGCACCACAGTGGCTCTCCGAACATCTTAGCCATATCGCGGCTAGCACGTTCTGATTCCAGTTTAATGTGCGAGAAGATTTTACGCGTCTCAATCTGAGCCTGTAGGCCCTCAAATGGGATTCCACGTTGCTGCAAGTAGGTGTGCCATCCAAGTACGCCCAGGCCAAGTGCCCGTCCCTTTTCAGCGGAGCGAACCGAATTTTCGAAGCCCTTCATATTCTTGGCTTTCTGGATGAACTCCTCAAGCACGCCGTCAAGAAACAACGTGGAGTAGTATACAACGTCTGTGTCCTTCCATTCGTCGTACTTAGCGAGATTGAGTGAAGATAGACAGCAAACGAAACTGTGTGATTCGTCAGTGTACAACGTAATCTCAGAACAGATGTTGGTCATAAAGACCTTCAGTCCGTTATGCTTGTACATCTCTGGGTTCTGCTTGTTGACGTTACCTCTGAACATAATGTATGGCTCACCTGTAGCCTTACGCTTCTGCAGGACCTTGGCCCAACGCTTACGAGCCTCGTCGTCACCGTCCTGTAGTTTACGCATAAACTTGTCCGATACGATTACGCACTGGTGCAGGTTCAGACACTGGCGGTTCACGTCACCCTTAGGCTCACGGATTTCAATCCACTCCCAGAAGTCATCGTGCTCGATACTAAGGTTCACTGATGCCGCGCCTCGACGAACGTTACCCTGCGACGTAGCCAGAATCGTGGAGTCATAGATTTTACAGAATGGAACCACACCGTCGGTAGTGCCGTTGCTGTTGGAGATTTGAGTGCCAGCAGGACGGAGCATATTGACTCCGATACCGACGCCGCCCCCGTGCTTAGCAAGCAACATAGTCTCGAGATTCTTCATTCCGATATCGTGGATGCTGTCGCCAACGTCCACACCGAAACAAGAGATTGGCAGTCCACGGTCTGTCCCCATATTGGCTAATACAGGGGTGGCCAGACCGAGCCAGTTGTTCCAGATGAACTCATAGAACTTGTCCATCAAATCGGGACGATTAAGGCGATTAGCGGCCGCCCTAGCGACTCGCAGGTACGCATCCTTAGGTTTCTCATCGTTGATGAGGTAACCTCTAGATATCGTCTTCACGTACTCTTCGGTGTTGCCCCACTCAGGGAAGTCGACTCCGACCTCCCAGCCTAGGCTTTCTGCGAAATTCTTAGACATTTTCGATTTGAGATTTAATGTTAGACTTGATGCGGATGTAACGCTTTCTGTATCCAGCGTTCGTATCAATCTGGTTCTGCACTGCCTTAGTCGTAGTAGATATAGTAGAGTGGTCTCTGTTGACCATCATACCGATGTCTTCTAAGGTCATAGATGAATGCTCACGCATAAGTTGAGTGAACACCTGTCTCGCCTCACGGATGTGGGCCATACGAGTTTTGCTTTTGATTTGAGCGGCAGTTACGCCGTACTCGGCCTTGACCTCGCGAAATACGATTCCGGCAATTACGTTGTTGTTCATAGAATTAGTTTTACCAAATGTCTTCAAAATCTTCCCCTTCGTTAGCCTTCGAGTAGTCTGTCGGACGGATAGCGAAGAAGTCAGTGTGAGTCAGTCCACCTGTGAGGTGATAGAACCAGTCCAACTCTGCCGCCTTCTTATTATCGAACTCAAAGATACTTTCGTATCCTAGCTCCTGCAACTTTTCGTTGGCTCTTTTCTTGATGAATTCCTTGAGGTCGTCTGACTTCATATTCTCAAGGTCGCCCATCTCGAACATCTTCTCAATGAAGTTAATCTCCATCTCAACCGCTACTCGAGCAGCCTCCTCTACGCTCTTACGAACCTGAGCACGAATGGTTGGGTACTCCTCACATAGATGATTGAACAGTGCACACCCCATCTTTGAGTGCAACGATTCGTCACGCACGCTCCACTTCATCTGCTGACCGATACCCTTGAGTAGGTTTCGCATCTGGAATGAATAGAGTACAGCGAATGACGAATACAGAGATACTCCCTCTGCGAATGCGGAGAATACAGCAATCGAGCGAGCCACGTCCTCACGGCACTTAGGGCATACTGACAGCATATTATGGTCGTATCCAGCCTTGGTGTTTACGAGGTTCTCAAAACGTGCCGCGGTCGCAGGCTCGTGAAGGAACGCCTCGAAGTTCTCAAGTCCGAGTGTCTCATTTAAGTAGCTGTACGCTGCGGCGTGGATTGTCTCCTGTGAGCCGAACATCATAGCCATCTGCTTAATCTCGTGCTTGGGGAACCAACGTGTTACCATACTTGTCCAGTAGTCGCCAACTGCTGTCTCTGTCTGAGCGAAGCCAAGTAGGATATTTCCCACGAGGTTGCGTTCACTATCACTCAGGTTCTCGCGGAAGTCCTTCACGTCGTTCTGCATTGATATCTCCGTATGTAGCCAGAAAGCCTGAGCTTGCTTCAGCCAGCCCTCAGTATAATATATTGGGTATTCGAATGGTTTGTAGGGGATGCGTTCATCAAATAGCATAGCCTCTGGTTTTTACGTTAGACAAAAAAGGGCCACAAGAAGTGACCCAAAAGGAGTGCGAATATAGATAAACGAAGTCTATTGAAGCAAGTCAGATATGTTAACTCCGAGACTGATATTATAGTAACCTACGTCCTTCGGTATGAAGTTTCGATTCTTAAACTCTGTCGTCTTAGGCATACCTCTCTTGGACCAAGCAGGCTCCGGTATATCGTCTATTCTGAATACCCATACCCCCTCAGGAGTAGAGTTTATGTATACTGGTCTATATCCAAATATCTTGGACCTCTCCATAAGTGCATCATACTTTATCTTCTCTATGAGAAGGTTTTCATAGTGAGTATATCTACACTTAAGTTCTATATCTATCTTATGACGCTCTGAATAGCAGTCATACTTAGACATAGCAAACTCACTCTCCTTGAGGTCGGGAATTATAGATTCCTTAAGAGCCTCAAAGAGCTCGACCTCTTTTCTAAATAGCCGACTCATTGAACTCCTTGCAGGATGCTTTGATTCCTTCGAGCTCAGCACGAACCTTCAGTGTGAAGTTCGAACAGAGGTGTCTCACGAAATCCTCCTTCTCAACTGCGTTACCAGCATAGTCGTGCAACGCTTCGTATAGAATCGTAGCCTCCTGTTGGATTCGGTCGCAGGACAAGAAGTACATCTGTGATAGCTTCTTATTATCCATTTGTAATAATCTTTATTGCCTCATCTACTTGGGACTGATTCTTAACCAGGAACACCTTATAGTCAGACATATTGTTATCGTTTAGCCACCTAAGAAAAAGCTTCCATCTAATAAAGAATGTGTGCTGTGATGGTATGAATCCTTTAGTTTCGATATAAAACTTGTGTTTATGCGAAATGAAATCTGGTTTGTAGGTTATAGGAAGTAGTCTCCTAGAGCCTGCGTGTACAAGATTCTTTTTCTTCAGCACTGACTTATAGTATCCATCAACAGGGGCGAAGGAGGGAATCAGAGTTATTGACTCGCCTTCGTATTTGAATTCTAATCCATTGGATTTCAAAGACGTATAGCAATACGATTCGAGCGTTGACGCGAATGTAATACCGTCAATAGTCTTCTTCTTGCTCCTTACTGCGCCTGTTTTCTTTCGTGGCATTCTCAAATGTATAATCAGAATGCGTCATCTACACTACCTGCCTCAAAATCCGTAGTCTGCAACTGCTGTACGGTGTTCTGTGCTTCGGATAGTGGAGTGAACATTTTAGAGCCGGAACCTACGTGGTAGAATGCCGAACCATTATAGTTCATCTCAAATAGTATCGGATTGTCAAGGGAGGTCGGTGAACCTCCGGTCTCCGTCTCTCGAACCTTACGAACGTGAAACTCAACCGTCTTACGCATCGTAGGGTCAGGGTGTTGGATTTTCCTGTGGAACGTGAAGAAGTCATCAGCACGGTTCACAAACTTACCGCCACCCTCTGTCTGCTCTGCGAACGGAGCGATGGGTAGACCATCGTCACCCTTCATACGCTGAGCCTCAGTTACGGCGTGAGTATTCAACCATAGAGCCACATTATGGGCGTTGGAGAATGTAAGCATCTCACTTGTGGCCTCGTAATCGTATTCGTGTACACCGAGTTTGCTTCCCGCCCCGATGTCACGACGAAGTGAGTTATATGGGTCAATGAAGATTCCATCTAGCTCCTGGTTACGCATAAGCTTCTCAGCGAATAGTAGTATGTCTGAATAAGAGTAAACCGACTTGTTGTCAATGAACGTGAAGTGCTTGTTTACCCATTCGAACGCCATCTTACGTTGCTGATAGTTCATCTGATTAACTGCCATCCCCATAGCGAATGACATCAGTTTCATTTTCTGAGATGCTGTCTTGTTCTCACTAGTATACATCATCCACTTCCATCCGTGTCGCATAGCGGACACGACCTGAAGGTATGCTGCGAACGTGGTCTTACCGATGTTTGAGTGACCATTGATGATTGAGAAGTTCTTCTTGAATCTGAAGTGTTCGTCAAGTGCTGTCACACCAGTGTCGAGACCCATCTTGATTCTACCCTCGGCGAAGTCGTTAATCCAACGGAAGTCCTCATCGTCCGAAGATATGAATGACATATCACCGTCGTTGATTCGCATCTCACGCTGAGCCTTATCCCTCTCCTCAAGCAGTTCCTTGATTGGCATCTTACGGCCCTCCTGTATACCATAGTCAATAGTCTGCTTGGCATTGTCGACTGACTCGATGTTCTTCTTTTGAATCTCACGAAGTAGGACGCGGTGTACCTCGTCTTCCTCCATTCGACCAATCTCAATGTATCCACCGCAAAGTCTAGACGCACGTAGAAGTACCGAATGCTTCTCACCGTCTTCCGCCTTACGAATCATACGTACGGCGATGTTCAGGTTGTCGTAATCAGTCACTACATCCTTGGGGGCCTCTACCTTCTGAGCCTCTGCACGCTCAGTCAACATATGACCGAAGACCTTAGCGTTCGGATTAACTAGAACATCAGGGTCGTAGGACTCGTAGCAGGCACGAGACTCGTTAACACCTGACGTGTCAACTGCTAGACCGTATTGGTTCTCGTAGTATTTGACTGCGGCACGGAAGTGGTCACGGTGACGCTCTGGGTTGCTGATTTGTATTACCGCCTTTACACCGTTGCCACTAGGTGACGTATAGCATATGAAGGTATACTCATCGTAGGCCAGAGACGCCTTTACGTTCTCTACATCTACGTGGTCGAAGTCGATTACGATTAGGCCGGAGTGTTCTTCGATTGCGCTGTCGGAGCGCTCAGAAAAAATCCCCGACCATAAAATGACGGGGAGTCTCTTCTTGTTCTCAGAAACGTTTTCTCCGCTCCTAATCTTCGATATCAGGCCATCTGTACTTTCGTTTGGTGTTTGAGTCCGTCCAATAACTTGTTCCACTGACACTGAGTGTGGTGTCTTTGTTTCCGTTATGTTGGCGAACATTGTCACCTGCCTCTTCAGTAGATTCGGATTTAACATCTTTAAGTGCTATGTTTAAAAGAATTAGGTAACCAATCAAGTCATCTATCGTATCCGTAGTGTCTACGTTGATGCCTCGATTCTTGATACGCATCAGTTTGTCGTCTATACGTGAGCATAGATTCTCAACTGCTGAACCTTTAGCGAAGACGTTTGCAGGCTTAAGTGCGCTGTCTCCGTATGAGGCGTTCTTTCTGAGTAGTAGGTTCTTTACTCGGTCTGCCTCCTCTATAATCTTGTCTTTAGAACTCATCGTAGTATTTGTTATTATCATATTCTTCACCAACCATATACACCCAAGCATCGAAGTCGCTGTTAAACATTGACTGGTCAGGAGTGAGTGCAATCTTCTCTCTGCGGTAGTAGACGGGGTGACCTTCGAGTCTATCTAACGCCGCGAGGGTGGTGTCATCTACGTAGTAAACATCTAGCATAACGTTCTTGCCTTCGTCGTGTGAACCACGAATCATATACGGAAGAGATATCACGCACATACGCATCGGGTCTTTTGTTTTAGCAGTACCCATATACACTGAGTCGCGCAGATAGATATTGTTTGACTTGCCGACCTTCAGCGTTCCGTAGACGGCGACAAGATGTTTCTTCTCTTGCCTATCAACGGTAGCCTGGCTGTCGCCTGGGTCGTCCCAGTAGAGGAATTCATTCATACTGAATTTCGTTTTTAAGTTTATCAATGAAGTTGTTCATCCTGTCGATGAAGTTTTGTGTGATGGCAGTACGACCGTTCATAACGTTAATG
>Ga0222713_10001981_pt1 | contig 22196 bp, 31 predicted proteins | sample C33_649DmetaG_FD_165061 | JGI IMG/M metagenome (GOLD analysis project Ga0222713, IMG submission 165061) | Estuarine water microbial communities from San Francisco Bay, California, United States - C33_649D | ecosystem: Environmental > Aquatic > Marine > Unclassified | place: USA: California...
GTTCTTCTCCTTTAGCTTTGTTTCAATTGCTCTGGCAAACTCTAGTGGGTGAGTTGTTTCTCTGGCTATGTCTAGGATTTCGTTGCGAGTCAGATCAACCCAAGGCTTCTTGTAGTCTTGGATGTCATCGTCATCTTCAACGGCTTTCTGACACATGCCTTGGCACTCACCAGTTGGGAAGTTGCATAGGTAGTACTCACAGTGTGGTTGTACTTTAATCATGTTAGAACTCCTTCAATCTGATGGTGGACTGTCTAGCCCAGACCTGTATTCGTCTAGGATGTATTCTGCTCTTGATGGAACAGCCCCAAACGCGCTAGGCATGGTAGTTCCGTTCATACCGTTATAAAGAGCCGTTGTAGGGGCGGGAAAGCGTTTTTTCATGAGATAGTCTGACATGCTCATTGGCCTCTCTACTGGCAATAGTTTGGTTTCGATTGGTTCTTCATGTTCGCCTGCCATGATAGACATGACCTCGCCTGTAAAGAAACTACGATGCGCCTCGGTCAGTCCCGCTTTTACTGCATCTACTTCTTCTTGCGTCATGTATGGAAGTGCCCGATTAAAGGCACTTGTGTACTTGTTTTCAATGACAAACTCTTCAGGGTGTGTCTTCATGCGTTCAAGCATGATCTCAATACCGTGTAACATCTTAATTCCCCAAATTACAGAACTGGTATCAAAATAGCTTCCCACGGAGTCATGGGTCGCTATCTAAAAGATTCAATAGTTACAAAAAAGGGCGTGGACAAGCCACGCCCAATAGATTAGAGAGCGCTGATCTCTCGCTGAAGATACCAAACTGCCTTCTCAAGGTCTTGCTTGCGCGCACCCTTGTAGTCAGCACGAGCGACATACTTCACAACATTGCCGAGGTTGTAGTTGAGTTTCTTGGCTTCGATGAAGTCAATCGTCTCAATGCCCCCTGCCTTGTAGTGTGGAGGATGATTCACCAAGTCATTTAAGGTTGGTTCTTTCATCACGATTGGAACTGTCTTGTTAACCTTTCGCTTAGCTTTACGCTCACGCACTAGAGTCTGACGAGACTTTATTCCAAGCTCTTTTCTGGCAGTAGAAACCATTACATGAATGGCGGGTCGTTCCACGCCTGACCGTTTGATCAAAGTGTCGATCTTCATGGCGGGATTTTTCTGTAACAGTTCACGAATGATAGCGATCTTACTCATCGCTCTTCTCCTTCTTGGCATAACGCCGTTTGATTGAAACAATGCCCCCTTCCTCAGAGGGCTTCCTTGCTTGAGCCATACCATCAGCAAGCTCATACGCTAGAGTTGGAACGCGTAGGACAGAACAATCTCCTTTCATCAGTAATCCTATCATTGCAAATCCAGCGTGTAAGTCGCGTAGATATTCTTGTTCTTGTTCATTCATCGTTAGGCAACATTGCGCCTCTCTAAATGTTCAATGGTTGATTCAAGAGTGCCGTTAGCGAGGGTTTCTTCATCCACCACTAGCGACACCCCACCACTTGATCGGATGTCATCCATGTTCTTGACTTGTAGAGCAGTCGGTTTACCTCCTTTTGCTTTTGCCTCTATTGCCAAGAACCATCCTTGCACACAGCACAGAAAATCTGGCACACCTGCGTTGCCATATCCTGCGCCATGCGGCATTGCGTAATAGATTCCCTTTGCTTTGAGAATCTTTTTGATCTTGTCTTTGACTTTACCCTCTGGGGTCATACATCACCTGCGGGAGTAAACACCCAAGTATGGTCATAGTGTGTTGGCCTGTTGTCATAACAAAAGACAGCATCAAGACTTTCGTTGTACTCATCAACGATGGGTATAAAGTCAGCTTTCTGATACTGACTGTTTTCGTATGCCAACTTGGTCATGGTGATGAATGGCAAGAGTTCTTCGTGATCCTTGGGGTTGATATAACGCTTAAATGGCTCAACCGCTTCGATGTCACATTTGCGATTTCCTATATCCATATTGACCGCCTTGAACTTGCCAACAAGCATGTGCCCATACTCGTCTATCCCGATCTGATAGTAGGGGTTAGTGAAGAACCGAGTCACTTCCAATGTTTTCAAGTTTTGTAGCTCATCAGCCCTGTTCATTTTGTCAAGTTCTATTTTACATTTAGTTAGGTCGATGTCAAGCTTTTCTGTATTAGTACTTTCCCCTAGTCGGTAGGCTAGTAACGCATGAATCTCGTCTGGAGAAAATTCGTTTGATTTATTGCTATTGCCTTTAGACTTTTGGAGGATGTACATTGCATCGCCTACCTTCTTGGTTTTCCTAGCAGTCAGGGCATCCTTATCAGGCACGACTTCCTGGCGTTTAATAGCCGCCATGAGTGATGAGATTTTTGTGCTATGTAAGGTTTCTTTATCAGCCCTGCTACTACCTCGTTGCTTCAAGTAGTATGGTGAGCGATAGCAATACTCCGTAGTATTGTTGTCAATACCGCCATTGGGTGTGACAAAGAGTTTGCACACAGCAATGCCATATTGATTAACCATCTGATAGGCATTTTGTTTCTCACTTGATAGTGGATCGTTAGCTTTTGTGCGTGACAAGACTTTCAAACCATACTTGAAGTTCATCTCACGCACGAGTGCATACACAGGGTCTGCTTTGAGTTCTTCGATGCGTTGCTCACTCACGCAATCTTCGTAAAAAAGTTTTTCAATCATCATGTTCTCCTTTTAGTCTGCTGAATATCCATACTGTTTGACAGGTGTGCCATTGACGGTGATAGTAATAGGCCAAGCTGATGCCGCAAACTTTTCACCTATGTCAAAGGTCTTCTCTACAAAGACATCGGGCGAGTTCTTGTACAACATCTTGGTCATGTTTCGCTTCGTTTTCTCAAAGATTGCTGAAGGCGAGTCTACTCTCGCCCACCCTGAGTGCTTACCAGAACGCGCCATTGAGCACATGGAGCCATACCGGTGGTAGATTGCGTTCAGGACAAATGCATCAAGTGGCGCACCATTGATGATCTTCATAGCTTCCTCCATGACATCAATATCGTCATAGTCAGTGCGATCAGGGAAGTGATCATCCCATACATCCTTGACTGTTGATGCCCACACATCCATATCAGTTATCGCACTTGCCATTACCTCGGTAGTCTTGAAGAAATTTTCATACTGCTTTACCAATGCTTTGCTTTTAGTTCGATTGACACTGAGCGTTGTGACTTTCACATCGCCTAATGGTTTCATATCTTTGTTCACTCGCATGCCATGGTAGATCGGGAACATTTGCCCACTAGTGTGATATACCACCCCACCCCTTCGTGAGTCATTATTGAATAATCCTACTGAAAACCTGTTCAAGAAACATCTGTTGCCTTGACCGTAGTGATTAGCAATAAATTCAAATGTTTCATCAGGTCGAACTCTTAGTAGAGTGTTGGGGCGGCTAACATACTTGTAGTATTCATTGGTATGAGACTTGAATGTGTACTCTCCCTTAGCTTCCAGTTCGTCATATTCCTTTTTCGTGATAGGAACACGCTCACCGGTCTTGTCATAACAAAGATCAAACACTTTCTCGCCGTTCTCTTCCTCAACGAGCAAGTAGTAGCGCAACTCCCTGCGTGATGCCAATGGGAATCGGTTGGGGGAGCCACGATAGTGGTTATTGTTAGCAACTCTATTGCAGAGAGACTTGTAGCTGATGTAGTCGTAGAAACTCATTTTGAAACCTCTTTCTGTTATTCATTGTCAATCATGACTTTCTTACCCGCAGGTGGAGTCCAGTCTTTGTTCTGAGTAACCATCCACAGGGTGGGTGGGACGATATTCCACTGAGCGTCATTCTCGACATACCCATCGGTGAACACGATCACACACTCTGCTCGGATGTTCTCTTTGTTGATGTAATCAGAAACACACCCAACACGAGTACCACCGCCACCCTCAGGCTTGAGCAGTTTGGCAATGTCGGAATACTGTTCCGGTGCAAACTTCTGCACAGAATGAACAGAAGTGTCCCACCACATTACACGCACAGCTTCGGGCTGAGTGAGTTCGCAAATAGAGACCAGTTCCGTAGCAAACTCGCTCAACTCACGCTGACCGATAGAACCTGATGTGTCGATGGCAATGACGATCTCGCCTATGGTTTCATTCTCCATGCCTGGCACTACAAAGTCATTAGCCAAGTGACGCTTGTTCAGCTTGCGCCATGTGTACTCGTCCTTGCCCCTCATGGCACTCGACACGAATTCACGCAGAACCTCACGCCAATCTACCTTTGGCTCAAGAAGATCAGATATGACACGAGGCACTTTTGAACCCATGCGACCCGCAAGCAGACCGCCTTCACGCAACGCCTTGTCGATCTCTTTGCCTAATGCTTGGGCTTCCTCAGGCGATAGTTCACGAAAGTCATGCTCATCTAGCTTGGACACATCATAGGTCTTACCGTTGACTGTTACAGTCTCAGGCTGATCCTCTTCGATATTTTGTCCTCCACCTGATGGTGGGGTATTACCTTGCCCCCCATTTCCATTCCCCTTCCCCTTCCCATTCCCCTTCCTAGGTTTGGCGTGTTTCTTGAGATACTCAAACACCTGACGCATTGACCAGTCATGGAACATCTCGTCATACACCGCACCGTCAGGCAACTCAACGATTGGCTCATTGGAGTTAGCTACATTGCTCTTGATGTTCACAATGACATCATTGACTATAAAGTCAGCCGCCAAGTTCGCCATCTTGGGGTTTTCCTCAAACATGGCACGACCATGGGTGACATGCTTCAAAGCAATGTGGAGATTCTCGTGTAGAACCAAGCCACGCTTCTTAGACTCTTTGTCGATGGTATCCAAGTACCAACGGGAATAGCGCTTGTTGACCCCATCTGTGTATGCGGTGAACTTCCTGTCTACTACGGTAGACTCGCCCATGAGAATCACACCCGAATACAACGCAGTATCTGGATGTTTCATCAGTGCTACATGTGCGCGTTTGATTGCAGTTTCTTGGTTCATGATTACTTTACCTCTTTGAATTCAAAATGATCTTCGGTTTCCACGACTTTGATTTTGTTCTGCGCTATTTGACGCAACAACATGATCGTGTGGTGCATGGTTTGTTTGCGATGGTTGTGTGCATCATGCCAAAACGCAGTGGCGATGAACGCCCACGCAAACAACACCATCTCAGTGATTGATACTTCAATCATGATTCTCTCCTTTCAGTTAAAAACAAATCCCACGATGTCGTGGGACGCTAATCAGAACAACTCGTGATTGGCTTTAGCCCAGTCAGCGATCTTCTGATTGTTACGAGCGAGCCGCAGACTGCGACTGTTACGCATCATCATGGTGAAGAACACGCTTTGTACCTCGGCACTTGGGATACGCTCAACGAACTGCATGAACTTCGTTAGCTGATCTTGAGTATCCATGGTGTCGATAGCTTGGAACATGAGCATCAACTGTGCGCTGATTTCCTTCGGAATATCAACAGAGGTGGGGTCTTTGATAATGTCCTTGAAGTCAGCCAAGGTTTTCTCAAGCGAGAGGAAAGCCGCCATGTCAGCCGCAGCAGCCGCACCGATAGTACCTGCCAATGCCACCTTCGTACCATTCTCACCGAGGATGTCACGATAGCGCACGATTGCATCTGCCTTTGCCAACGAGCGAGGCGACACAAACGATAGTGTCGTCATTGATGGCTTGAAGATGTATGGATTATCTTTCTGATCACCATCGGTGTAGGACGCCAAGCAACGAGGGAACATCGCAACAAACGCACGAATGATACGAGAGATACCATTCTCCGATGCCCACTCAAGCCACTCATTCATTGTCGGCTTCGCCATGCGCATGATGCACACACGATTACCCGCATGAGCAAGCATGGTATCGCCCACGCCGTCTGAGGCATTGTTACTTGTTGCAAAGATCATTGAGTGTTTTGTCAATGGACGATCGCCCACCATACGCTCAAGCATCAGCCTAGTGAAGATCACTTGCAACAACTTCGGAGACTTCATGAACTCGTCAAGCAAGATGATCTTGGGTTTGGGGTCATCAAGATTGAAGAGACTCGACACATAGTATTCCAACTGCTTGGTTGTATGGTTGGGAATAGTCATACCAATGTCTGACATATCCTTCACAGGACAGTCAACATAGATGTAGTCGTACTTGTCTCCATCAATGCTAGTGCCATCGGCCGGAGAGCGCCACTTGTCACCGTTATCCATTGCCATCATAGACAACAGGGAAGTCTTGCCACATCCAGGCTCGCTCTGAATCACAGGCGTAATGAACTCAGCGATGGTTGGGATGATGGTGCGCAACTCTTTGATGGTCACGGTATCGTGGGTTACTACTTTAGACATGATGTATTACTCCATTAACTGATTGAAAACTTAAAAGAAAAACGGAAATTCGCTCTAAGAATTTTTACCTATACGCATTGAAATGCGCCGAACTTTCCGAGGATGGAATCTACATCCTCTTTGACCGAATTGCGCATAGCATCACTCTCTCGAATGATCTCAGCATCAACACCGGACAATGCTTTCTCTAACGATACCCTTGCTTCCTCCAAAGCGGGGTCTGAGGTGAGGTTGAAATCCTTGAATGAATTGCACATATCAAGGGCTTTTTGGATTGTCGAATCATAAATCTTACGCTTCCTGAGCTTGGTCTCTCCGGTGTTGTCATCCACGCCCATCTCGTCATAGCCACAGCAATGACTGATGGACTTCATCACTTCGATGAACCTTGTTTTCTGTTCCACGACAATGTGGGAGACTATTTCCTCGGCTTGATTCTTGTATGTCTGGAACAAGTCATCAGCGATGTCCTGAGCGATGGCGCATCGAAAGTCGTTCATCGGAACCTCTGAAACGAAAAGGCGCATGCCAAACTTTGATGCCAGTTGCTCTTTAGGCGGGTAGTCATTGCGGTCAAACATATCGCCTTGCTTGAACGCCATGTCCGAGACGATAGACTCATACTCATTGATAAAGTCTGTAACCAACGCATTGAGCGCCTGATCGTGCGCATGGTACTCACGCTTGAACTTCTCAAGGCTGACCGAGGGCAGGTAGTCTTGTGCATTGTTCCACCGATAGGTGACACGCTTTTGCCAGTTGTAGATGGTCTGTCGATAGTTCACTATCGCCTTGTGTTTCGGATGGTTAGCAAGCAAGTTCTTGACATACTTGCCCGCGTTCTGATCAGCGTTCTTTGAGGTAGTAACCTCATTGCTGATGGCACGGTCTTGCTTTGTAGCAGACCACACATTCACATCTATCGCTACCAACACCCCGCTAGATGCAAGGCTGATAAGGTGCTGAGGTTTTTGCAGTTCAACATTCATGATTCTCTCCATTCAAAATGAATTCCACGATGCCGTGGGACGCTAAGTAAGGGCGTTTATAAGACGCCTTCTCACTACCATTAGTATAACATAACTTTACTTATAAGTCAACCCTTTTACAGAAGTTTTTTAAGCAAGGTCATTGCCAGTCAGTGACAATCTGTCGGCTCACTTGCATCCAATCCCAAACATAGTCACCTCCGAACTCTGTCGCAATATCGTCGGTGTCCTCGCCTATACGGATGAAGATGTAGCCTAGTGGGTAGTCGCTCACATTGACAGAGACCTCTCCTGTTTCTTTTGCGTGGATATGATCGCAACTCGCTATCCATGCTTCGGCAAGTTCGATGAGTCGGGTATGCACTTGCACCTCAGGGAATGTGTCGTACCATTTCTGACTATCGGCAAAGAAATTGATATGTTTCCTGTTCATATCTATCTCACACTCATCCAACGCGGCGCCAAGGTCTTTACTCTTGGCTTCGGCTAGGAAAGTCTCAAACAAGTCCTTGCCTTTCTCATTGAACCTGATGGTGTATGCGACATCACTTCGATAGCCCATCATTACCTCCTTCTGAGTTAAGAATCTCTCGTACCTCTTTCTGCGTAGGAACGCGCGCGGCTTGCTTCTTGTCCTTGTGCTTTTTCGTTCCACGGTTTGGGTGGGTCACTAAAAAGCCAACGATAGGATTGCGGGGTGCTTTGCTCATGGTAGTTGTCCTTCATGCGTGGGGTAGTCGTACTTGATCTCGTAGCCCAGTGCCCGAATCTGCTTTATGGTGGGCACGGTTATGGTCTTGGTGTTGGCAATGTTTGAGAAGATCTTTGCCCTCTCGCAGTTGGGGTAGAACACAGACTTGCCGTACTGGTCTGCCACTAAAAGTCTAATCTCCATCATTTACTCCAAAGTTCAATAGTTACTATCACAATCAATGCGCATAGGAACACGCACCGCTCCGCCTTCTCAAGTGGGGTGCGATTGAGCGCACCTTCCTCATGCCTGTCATGTCTCACTTGACTAGTCCCCCCTTGTTGTTGATGCCTTTCAAGTCCTCCATGTTTGTACAGAGAAAGTAATTGCTCTTGTGCATTGGGACGACAGTGCGCACAGTGCGGGATGCCGCCACCTCGCCACACTCCATGCAGAGCATGTAACCAAGCCTCCACCTAGCCGTGGAATACAAAATGCCGCACATGAGGCAGCTTGCGTTTTCATCTCTATTTTCTATATCATCAGCCATGATACTCTCCATTGATATTAATGTCTATTCGACGGGGTTGTGTGTAGCACACAAGTCAAGCCTCGCGTTGGAGTCAGGCTTGACCGTGATCAGGGATGTGATAGCGTGGGTTTTGAGGGTCTCCAGGCTCGTAGTTGTCAAAGTCTGGGAACGCCTCGGCGTAGGTCATACCAATGAGGGGCAGCTCAATCACACGGCATGGGGGAGCGCCCTCTTCAAAGTCTAGACCCATCGGGTCATTGAGATAGTGGCACTCAAAGTCTGCCATCTCTTTGTCGGTGTATATGGCATAGTGCCCATCGGGTCTACCGTCTGTGACCAAGTAGGCGATGGTTAGTGTTGAGACAGGGGTGGTGGGGGCGGTGAGGGTGGTGGGTTTAGATTGTTCTAACATGATTCTCTCCTAAGATAGTCTTAATTGATACTGATTAAAGGATGTTGTAGCCGGTGCAGAATTCAAACAGCTCGGCTTCGCTCATTGGCTCGTGGATGGTCAGTCCATCGAACTCGTCATCGATGTCGTTGAACTCATCGAAGTCGAATGGGCGATCAAGGAACTCAAGGTTCTGTGTGTGGTAGGTGTCGATGCGCAGCTCGGTGCGCATATAAGAGTCCACGCCATCGTGGGTTTGTGGTTTAGGTTTTGCGGGTCGGCGCAGGCTCAAGGTCTTGCGCACGATGCGGGGCAGTTGCTGACGATCAGCAATGGGTGTCGCTGTTGAGGCGACAAAGGCAAAGCGTATGGACATGATGTTCCCCTTCAAAGTTTGGATGAAAATGAATCCCACGATGTCGTGGGACGCTAAGTAAGTCGTATGCAGAGATGCCTTCCGACTTAATTCAATTATAACATAACTTGACATATAAGTCAAGCGATTGCGTAAGAAAGATAAATAGGATGGGGCGGGGTGGGGGCAAGGGATGTTCTATGTTCTATTTTTGAGGGTTTTGTTCTACTTTACATTTGGAACGAAAAAATGAGGTTTGAGCGCTGTAAGTCGTTGATTTCATTAGGTTTTTTTAATAAAAAATATAAAAATATATATAAATGTTCTATGTTCTATGAAAAAAGAGAGTGTGGTCTATAAAAATGTGTTTTTTGTGTGGGATGGGTTTTGCACTGGCTGAGCCTTTCTTGCTCTGACAGAAAAGTTGAAATTTTCCAGACCACCCTAAAAACAGTAGAACAAATAGAACGCGCTAAGTTGTTGATTTATAAGGCTTTTTTCGGACGGTTTTGTTCTTGTTCTACTTGACATATGGAACATGCTTAATTTTTAAGCAAAAACGACCTTTTTAAGTATAGTTAGCGTCATTTAATTTTTTCAGAAATGAAGTCGAGTAAAAATGAGCGCATCATTTACCGTTCTCAGAAATGACGCCATAAAAATGAGGAACATCATCTACCGTTCTCAGAACTGATGCAATATGGATTCCACGCCTGCGTGGGACGCTAATTAAGAGTTCACCCGCTCATCACGCGCGCGACCACAAATAACTGGTCTCAAAATTGGGGGCACAAAAAAGGGGAGGCTTTCGCCTCCCCTGTCCGTTAGGCGTTATACGCCTTCCAGAACGATGCCACCGCCGCCTTGAACTTGTCAGGCTTCGCTGATGCGTCACCACGACTCGCCTTAGTCTTCACTGACTTCTCCCAGTCGCTGAAGACTTTCTTAGCCGATTCTTCAAATGACTTGGTTTCCCTAGTCACGCCACCCTGAGCCTTGTTCAGGATTTTCTTAGCCGCGCGCTTCAGGTCACCAAGCCTATTGGAGCAGTAATCCTGTGCCGATGTCCTGATGTCTTCCACGATTTTGCGGAGCTGTGGATTTTCCTGTCCAAGCTTACCGTACTCATGCGTGGAAAAACTGAAGGCGTAATCCACACCTATTTCGATTTTCTCCACCTTCTTATTGGAGAGAATCTCAGGTGTTGCCAAAGTGTAGTTTCCACCGATGATGGCGTAGACTTTGGCGGGATTGCGTTCAGACCACCGGCGGCGGTATCCACGGTACAAGGCGTCGCGCGCTTCAGCGCTGACTTCTTCAGGAAAGCCAGGGATTACATCCATAGCTTCGTTGGCACGGTCTTCCAGTGAGTCACTGGATTGGGCCTGTGCATAGCCCAGTTTTTCAAGGTTTGCAGTCATGGTTGATTCTCCGATTGACTGGTTGATTCACCTGACGCCCGTCAGATGATGGTCTAATAGTGCCATAGTGGAACGACTTAAGTAAAGTCTCACGGTGGAATGGGACGCTATTTAAGGATTCGCTCAGCCACACACGCACACATCACGCGCGCGACCACAAATAACTGGTCTCAAAATAGCGGGCGCAAAAAAAACCCCGAGGGGCAAGCCCCCCGAGGTTTTGCATGGTTTATTCGCCGTGTTTCCACGCTACCATAAACGCTACTTTTGCCTTGTTGAACCGATCAAGATCGGCAGTGGCATCGCCCCTAGATTTTGCGGATTTCAACCGATCAAAGGCATCAGTAAAAAATGCCTCGACATACTCCGAGAAATTCTTGTTAGCAGTACGCTTGCGCTCTTTGCCCTGATTGAGAATTTTCCGGCATTGGCGCTTGAGATCGCCCAACCGGTTGGAGCAATAGGTTGAGGTTTTTTCCCTGATCTCTTTCACCAACTCATGCAGTGCCGCATTGGTGCTAGATAGTTTCCCAAACTCTTGGCTAGAGTATGAGAATGCATAGTCAACCCCGATCTCTACCCGCTCTTGCTTGGGATTCTTGAGTTGATCTTCGGTTGGGGTCACATAATGACCATTGATAACCGCATAGGTTTTAGCGGGGTTGATTTGAGAGAAACGCTTGCGATACCCCGCATAGAGTTTGTCCCTTGCCTCTTGGGGTACCTCATCGGGAAACCCTGCAATGTTATCAAGCGCATATTGCGCTTGCCCAACTGATGCCTGATATGTTCCGGCTTGTTGGTAACCGAGATCCTCAAGATCTTTGATGATCAGAGGGGCGATACCCGCCTGAGCGGGATGGTTTGCTTTAGTAGCCATGATAAACCTCATAATGATGAGAGTTGATAAAACCCCTTGCGGGGACTGAATCGCTTGATTCAGTATTGGTAGAGTATCAGTTGAGGGACTGATAAGTAAAGTTTCATGGTGGAGTGGGACACTATTTAGCGATCTCGCTCCCACGCGCCCGCTTCACGCGCCCGACAACAAATAACTGGTATCAAAAGTGGTGGGCAATAAAAAAAGGGGCCGAAGCCCCCTTGATTATTCTGGTACGGATGGTTTATCCGCATATGATGGGTGCAGTCTGAGTTTGTCCCCTGAGCATGGACATTCCCGCTCGCCTGGATCACCCTCAAAAAACAACGACCGGGCAAACCCGATTGCCCCGTCAAGTGTCATCACACCACCAATGTTTTTTGTTGACCAACGCAGGTGCGGGTGATCCATACAGATCACGCTGATATGCACTCCGTATGGGGCCTTGTCAGTAATTCTACCGTACATGATTATCTCCGAAAAAATGGGGGCCGAAGCCCCAAGGTTATAAGAAAGCCACTTGGCGAAAAAATGAACTATCCTCTTCGACATCTACTATTTTTGTGTCCTTTATTTTTTGTTTGATGTCACTGAACCCTGATATATAGTCACCGCCTTCAAGCCCATAGCGAGCGCCAATGTAGCCACCCTTTGGATCAGTGATGTAAAACAAAACCCTATCATGCTGCGTTGTCACTGCAATTAACATAAAGCGTCTCAAGCGCACCTCTATAGTGTGGGCACTGTTCGCCCATATCAGCATGTCATGTGGGAGCAGCTGTATGCTGTTGGGCCATTCTGCCTTCTGAGCAGCCCATAGTCTTGTGAATGAAATCATTTTGATTCTCCGGTTGGTGGGGGGCTTGTGCCCCCCGGTTGATAATTAGATACGCTGAGGATCACCAATCTTCGCTTTGATTGATGCCTGTAGTCGGGATTTGAGATCCTCTCGCCCCTTCACTTCACGCTCCCACTCAGCGTGGGCATAGTTCAGCACTAGCACCATCATCCGCCACGCTTCAGCGGGTTTGGACATGTTGTCCGCGATGTCGGTAAGCTCTTCGATGCTTGCCGGGGTAACGAACAGTTTGCTGTTCGGGAATGGATTATCCATTTCAGTACTCCAAATCTGCAAGGGCTCAGTTGCCTTGCATTGAGTACATCCTGACACATCAGCAGTGCATAAGTCCAGTTTGGCGTTGGAGTCCGCCACTATTTAGCGCTCGCCCTACGCGCCCGACCACAAATAACTGGTATCAAAAGTGGAGGGCACAAAAAAAGGGTGGCTTGCGCCACCCTTCCCGATCATCGCTGATCAGTCGCACTCTATCCTATAGAGCGGCTCGGTTTTTGTCTCAACACCGATCACTACCTTCCGGCAAGTAGGACTGTCGGATTTCACATATGCGTTAACGCATACTGATATTCCCGATACATCATACCGGTATTCCCTGTTAAGGTATTCCGGCCAGTCCTTTGTGTTGGTCACTGTACCCATGGTATCCAGTGTCCAAAGCATGTTCATCAATGCAAGGCATTTAAATGACTCAAGTTTGTTCATAGTGATTTGAACATGCGGCTTGTCACCTACCATAAACAGATGCATGCTATCCGCTTCGCTCATGCACCCGGCGAGAGGCTTTGTGACTTTGCTAATGTCCTTCCGCATCTGAGTAAGCTTGATTACTTCCGACCGGGCATGGCGGACAGTGGAGCGTGCTTGGCTTAGGGCACGGTTGAAAGCCAGAACATGAGTACTAGTCATGTGGTTCCCCTTTCATGGGTTATCTGCAAGAGCACTATTGCTTTGCATTGAATACATCTTGACAGATTGGTGATGGATAAGTCCAGTTTGACGTTGGAATAGAGCATTTTCTGGCATCCGGCACCCCCCAGCCCGGCACCCCCCAAACGCCATTTGGGTCCCCCTCGCGCCCCATACCCCAAGATCTACACAAATACCTCACCACATTTCCAACTTTTTCGTCGCGGCACCTACGAACATTACATATCTTTTCCTTATAAATCAACGACTTAGACCAAAAAAACTGAAAGCGGCAATAACTATCGTACCTTTCCCCTCCTTGACACCCCCCACCCCCTTGTGTTATGTGCTAGGACCACATTTATTTCTATTTGGAAACACCCCCCGTCATGGGACCCATACCTCCCCTTGTACAAAAATAAATTTTTATGTTACATTTCAAAGCACAAAATGTCGGAGACCCCCGCATACATGGAACAAATCGTGCCCAATATTGATGAAGATGTTTCCTTGCCAGCCAATGCCAAGGAAGCGTTTCCAGAACTCACTCCAGCCCAAGAATTGGAGATGAGAGCCAATACCATCAAGTTAATGTCTGATTTAACAGGCACGCCGCTTGTTCCTACTAAAGAGAATTCTGACGCGGCTGTTGACATTGCTAAGCAGATGGTCTCAAACCCTAAATTGCGTCCCGATTTTGCAAAATATCCCAATGAAACACTTGCCATGCTCGCTGGCATGGTTGCTCAGATGAACGTCTCCATCGTGGAAGAGTTGTCTGACTTTAAGTTGTATGTTGTTAATAAGCTTGTCCAAGAAGTAGAGACTGCAAAAGATTCAAAATCACGCATTGCAGCCATCCGTAGTCTTGGTGAAATTGATGGCGTAGACGCATTTAAGCGCCGCAGTGAGGTCACGCACAAGATCATGTCGATTGAAGAGGTCGAAGAGGAGCTACTGCTCACTCTGAGTAACCTAGAGGACAAGATTATTGATGTCGAAGCACGAGATATCGTTGCACAAGAAGTGAAAAATGGCCCAGGCACAACGCAAACTGACGCCTGAACAGCTTTTTAAGCTGCGTCAGTCCTTAAAGACGCTGCCTGACAAGCAAAAACGCCGTACTTTAGAGCTAATTAAGCGCTATGACACCGAGATTACGCAAGAAATCGGCAAGGATTCGTTCCTAGACTTCGTTAAGCATGTCTATCCGGGCTATAAAGTAGGTCCACACCACCTAAAACTGATTCAAATCTTTGAAGATATTGCTCGTGGGGTTAAAAAACGAGTGATTGTTAACATTGCACCGCGTCATGGTAAGTCGGAGTTAATTTCTTACCTCGCGCCTGCTTGGTTTTTAGGTAAGTATCCGAATAAAAAAGTGATCATGTCCTCTCATACTGCGGACTTGGCTGTTAACTTTGGCCGTCGAGTGAGAAACTTAGTAGGATCTGATGACTATAAGGAAATATTCCCGCAAATTGAGCTGCAAGCGGACTCTAAGTCAGCGTCTAGGTGGGGTACTAACTTTAATGGTGAGTATTTTGCTATTGGTGTTGGAGGTGCTCTTGCTGGTAGGGGTGCTGATCTGTTCATCATTGACGATCCGCACTCTGAACAGGAAGCTAAGACAGGGCGGCCAGAGGTTTTTCTCACTGCTTGGGAATGGCTCCAGTCCGGTCCCTTGCAGCGTCTTATGCCCGGGGGCGCAATCATTATCGTGATGACTAGATGGTCTAAATTGGACCTGACTGGGATGATCGTCGACCAAATGGGGCGTGAAGAGGGGGTTGATCAGTGGGAAGTGGTAGAGTTTCCGGCGATCAAGGATGATGGAGAGCCTCTATGGCCAGAATTTTGGCCAATTGAGGAACTCTTAGCCAAAAAAGCTGCTCTGGACATCCGGTATTGGAATGCCCAGTACATGCAAAAGCCTACCTCTGAAGAAGGAGCGCTGATTAAACGGGAGTGGTGGAGGATCTGGGAGCAGGAAAGCCCACCTTCGTGCGAGTTTACTATTATGAGTCTGGACGCTGCCCAAGAAGCCAATAATCGTTCAGACTACAATGCGCTGACTACATGGGGTGTCTTTTTTAATGAAGAAACCAACAACTACGCCATTATTCTGCTCAATTCCATCAAGCGACGTCTGGAGTATCCAGACTTAAAAGCCATGGTGCTTGAAGAATATAAAGAGTGGCAACCAGACGCATTTATGGTCGAGAAGAAATCTTCTGGATCCGTGCTTTATCAAGAATTTCGCCGTATGGGTATCCCGGTATCTGAGTTTACCCCCGGCAAAGGGCAGGACAAAATAGCTAGGGTAAACGCCGTTTCTTCCCTTTTCCAGGGCGGAGTGGTGTATGCTCCAGATAGGCGTTGGGCTAAGGAAGTTGTGGAGGAATGCAACGACTTCCCAAGCGGGGCCAACGATGACTTAGTAGACTCCACCACCCTTGCGCTGTTAAGATTTAGGCAAGGTGGTTTTATTCGTCTGCCGACAGATGAACCAGAAGATAATTTTCTCAATCGTCCTCGGCGTAAAGCTGCATATTATTGAGGTGATTCATGGCCACAAATTTTGACAAAGCGCTTTATCAGGCTCCACAGGGTCTTGACCAATTGGGTGAGCAAGAAATGCCAATTGAGATCGAGATTGAAGATCCTGAGGCAGTTGAGATAGGTATTGATGGCCAGCCCATCCTACGTATTGAGCATGATGAGAATGCCAAGGAAGATTTCTATAAGAATCTTGCTGAGGATATGGACTCTCAGGCGCTTGCAACTTTGTCTGGCGAGTTGATCGGTGACTATGACGCAGACGTGGCTAGTCGTAAAGATTGGGTGCAGACCTACGTTGATGGGTTGGAACTCTTGGGGATGAAACTGGAGGAGCGTAGCGAGCCGTGGGAGGGTGCTTGTGGTGTGTATCACCCCATCCTTGCTGAGTCAGTGGTCAAATTCCAAGCTGAGACCATGATGGAGACGTTCCCCGCCGCTGGTCCAGTTAAGAGCAAGATCATCGGCAAAGAGACCCCCGAGAAGAAAAAGGCGGCTGAGCGTGTTCAAGATGATATGAACTATCAGCTTACCGAGGTAATGGTTGAGTATCGTCCCGAGCATGAGCGGCTTTTGTGGGGCTTGGGATTGGCTGGTAATGCGTTCAAAAAGGTCTATTTTGACCCTTCAATTGACCGGCAAGTAGCCATGTACGTCCCGGCTGAGGACGTGGTGGTGCCCTACGGAGCCTCAAGTCTTGAGGCAGCTGAGCGTGTGACTCATGTGATGCGCAAGACCGAGAATGATGTGCGCAAGCTACAGCATGAGGGGTTTTACTTAAATATTGACTTGGGTGAGCCTCAGCAGGTCTTGGACGAGGTGGAGAAAAAGATTGCTGAGCGGCTGGGCTTTAGAGCTACTGAGGACAACCGCTTCAAACTCCTTGAGATGCACGTTGACTTGGTGCTGCCGGGCGATGAGCACAAGGATGAGGATGGGGAAGAGACCGGTATTGCGCTACCCTATATTGTGACGATAGAGAAGGGTACTACGCGCATTCTGGCTATTCGTAGGAATTGGAAAGAAGACGATGAAACTCATCAAAAACGTCAGCATTTTGTCCACTATCCCTACATCCCGGGCTTTGGCTTTTATGCGTTTGGTTTGATCCATCTGATCGGGGCATTTGCCAAGAGTGGCACGTCTATCCTGCGTCAGCTTGTTGATGCGGGTACGCTTTCTAACCTGCCCGGGGGTTTCAAGACCCGTGGGTTGCGAACCAAGGGTGACGATACTCCCATCTCCCCCGGAGAGTTCCGAGATGTGGACGTTCCTTCAGGCACTATGCGTGACAACATCATGCCCTTGCCTTACAAGGAGCCGAGCCAAGTTCTGGCTACATTGATGAATCAGATTATCCAAGATGGTCGTCGTTTTGCTGGAACGATGGACTTACAGATCTCTGATATGGGTTCCGCCGCTGCCCCAGTGGGCACCACTTTGGCAGTTCTTGAGCGGACTTTAAAGACAATGAGTGCTGTCCAGGCACGCATTCATTACTCCATGAAACAAGAGTTCAAACTCTTGAAGGAGCTTATTAGAGATAACACACCTCCTGACTATGCCTACGAGCCAGATACGGGCAGTAGGGCGGTAAAACAGTCAGACTATGACCAAGTCGATGTGATCCCTGTAAGTGACCCCAATGCGGCTACTATGGCGCAGAAGGTAGTCCAGTATCAAGCGGCTCTACAGTTGGCGCAGACTGCCCCCAATCTGTATGACTTGCCGTTGTTGCATCGCCAGATGCTTGATGTACTTGGCATCAAAAATTACCAGAAATTGGTGCCGATGCAGGACGATATGAAGCCGCGTGACCCAATTACGGAGAACATGGATATTTTGAGGCAAAAGCCGGTCAAGGCCTTTTTGTTCCAAGACCACCGTGCTCATATTGCCGTACATATGGCCGCAGCGCAAGACCCCCATATCCAGCAGCTTGTTTCTCAAAGTCCGCAGTTGGCTCAAGGTATTCAAGCCGCGTTGTCTGCTCACGTAGCTGAGCATTTGGCTATGGAGTACCGCAAGCAGATGGAGCAGGTTATGGGTATTACGCTACCCGCCTACGAGGAAGACCAAGACGAGGACATGTTGCCGCCAGAAATGGAGGTACAAGTGGCCCAACAAGCCGCCCAAGCAGCTCAACAACTGCTCCAGCAGCATCAGCAAGAGGCTCAAGCAGCTAAGGCACAGCAGCAGGCTCAAGACCCGCTTATTCAGCTTCAGCAGCAAGAACTCCAGATCAAGCAAGGCGATTTGCAACGTAAGGTGCAAAAGGACCAAACCGATGCTCAGCTCAAGGCTGCTCAGTTGGCTATCGAGCAAGCCAGAATTACAGCGCAGCAAGAGGCCGAGGGGTTCAAAGCAGCTGTACAAATGGAGAAAAACAAAGAAGATAGGGACCATAAACATCAGTCTGAAGGTTTTAGAACCATGGCTGATATTCACAAGCTTGAAGCGCAGCAGCGTCATCAGATGCAACAGCAACGCATGCTGGAGCAGCGTCGTCAAGCACAGGAAAAACCGAAAGAGAAGGCTAAATGAGTTATGAAATCCTTCAAGCCACGGGTGTGGTCTTGAAACAAATTGACGAAAGAGTCAAACAACTCGAAGAAGCAATTGGGCGTAAAGCGGCCAAAAGCTTTGACGAGTATTGCGGGATGTGTGGGGAAATTAAAGGTCTGCTCACCGCCCGCAACTTAATCACAGACCTTACAAAACGTATGGAGCAACTTGATGAGTGAAACACTCGATCTCAGCAGTGCTGTGGACTTGTCCCAGATACTGCACAAACGAGAAGAAGAGAAGGCACGACAACTACCAAAACCCACTGGGTACAAGATTCTCTGCGCCATTCCTGATCAGGAAAAGGAGTATGAGAGTGGTCTGGTAAAGGCCGATCAAACCATTCGCTATGATGAACTGCTTACTACAGTGCTATTTGTAGTCGATTTGGGATCTGATTGTTACCTTGACAAGGCCAAATTCCCCACCGGTCCGTGGTGCAAGAAAGGCGATTTCATTTTGGTTCGCCCCAATTCTGGTACTCGTCTGGTGATTCATGGCCGCGAGTTTCGCATTATTAACGACGATTCTGTCGAAGGTATAGTGGAAGATCCTCGTGGTATTAAACGTTCTTCATAAGGAGACGACTATGGCAACGTTCAAAGGTGAAAATTTTAAATTTCCTGATGAAGATCAGGGTAAACCCGAAGAGGAATTGAAAATTGAGGTTGAAGGTGAGGGTGATGAAGACGATATAAAGATTGAAGTCGTCGATACCACTCCCCCCGAAGATCGCAATGTCGAACCTCTCAACGAGGATATAAAGCAGGAGTTGGAAAAAGCAGATACTTCTGCTGATTACAGCCATAATGTCAAAACCAAGTTCAAGCAATATAAAAAGGCTTGGCACGATGAACGTCGTGCAAAAGAAGCAGCATTGCGTGAACAGCAGGAGGCTTTGACTGTTGCCCAAAAGATACTTGACGAAAACAAGCGTCTCAAGGGAATGCTTCAGACTGGTGAGAAAGAGTTACTTAGCACTTATAAGTCTTCGGCTAAGCTGGAGCTTGAGAAAGCTGAGCGCTCGTACTCAGAAGCGTACGATATGGGTGATAAAGATAAGCTAATTGAGGCCCAAAAAGAGCTTATCCGAGCCCAAAATAAGATAGATCAGGCAGAAAAGTTTAAACCAGCTTTACAAGAACCTGAAAATGATGTACAAATAGAGCAGAAGCAGGTTTCGCAAGAACCTCAAATGGACGCCAAAGTGGCTGCATGGGTTTCTCAAAACCCCTGGTTTATGGATCCATCCAAGATCAGAATGCGCAGATATGCTGAAGGTGTTCATGAGGAACTAGCAGGCCGCTACGGACGAGCCTTTATTGGCACGGACGAGTACTTTAAGGCAATTGACCGAGAAGTACGAACAGTATTCTCCAACGAGTTTGGAGGTACACAAAATGATGACGATAACCAAACGTCACAACGCCAGAAACCAAGCACGGTGGTTGCCCCTGCGAAGCGCAGCACTGCCCCTAAAAAGGTAACGCTCACTCGTGAGCAGGTCAGCTTGGCCAAGAAACTTGGAATCACCCCCGAGCAGTATGCCCGGGAAATGTCAAAATTGGAGGCCTAAAATGGGCGAAAACAGATTAGAACGCGAGATGGCTAGTCGGCAAAATTCAGAGCGGCCCAAGCAGTGGCAGCAACCTGAACTTTTGCCTGAACCTGACAAGGCTCCTGGCTTTGCGTACCGATGGATCCGTGTTGCAACTCTTAACCAGAATGATCCCCGCAACTTGTCGGCCAAACTCCGAGAAGGCTGGGAACCCGTTGGAATTGAAGAGCAACCGAAATTTCAACTGCTAGTCGATCCCGATAGTCGTTTTAAAAACAATATTGAGATCGGCGGATTGTTGCTTTGCAAAACTCCGGTTGAGTTTGTTGAACAGCGTAATGCTTTTTATCAAAATCAGTCCGAAGCGCAGACCACTGCTGTAGACAACAATTTAATGCGCCAGAGTGACCCAAGGATGCCGATCTTCCAAGAACGGAAATCCTCGACTAGCTTTGGTAAAGGTTAAAAATCTTTTAGGAGCTTAACATGGCTTATCCCACCGTTAGCGCCCCTTACGGCTTCCGCCCCATCAATAGTATTGGTGGCACTCCGTATGCGGGTTCTACTCGCCTAGTGCCGATTGACTCCGGCGCTATGTATACCGGCGATCTCGTCGAAATGCTGTCTAGCGGCAAATGTAAAGTTGTTGCTGATGGTACCGCTGCCCCTCAAGCACTTGGTGTTTGTGTGGGTGTTCAGTACACCAACTCATCGGGTCAAACCGTTCAAGCCCAGTACGCTCCGTCGTCTGGTGTGACCAACGCTACCGCCTATGTGGTTGATGATCCCCGCGCCCTGTTCCAAGTGGCTGTTGTGTCTTCTGGCACGACTATCGCTTCCTTGGGTCGCACTGCTGTTGGTCAGAACACTTCGGTGATTCTGAACGCTGGCAATGCCAACACCGGCGATTCTGCTCAGGCTATTGACGACACTACCGCTACCACCAATACGCTACCCATTCGTATTGTGGACGTTGTGCCTGCAACTGCTACCGGCAGCGATGCGTATGTGGAGATGGTCGTCAAGATCAACACCCATACTTATAACAACACCACAGGCGTCTAAGGAGTAAATCATGGCAATTAGTCGCGCACAACTGCTCAAGGAATTGCTCCCCGGCCTGAATGCTTTGTTCGGCCTTGAGTACGCCAAGTATGGCGAAGAGCACAAGGAAATCTACGAAACCGAAACTTCGGAGCGTAGTTTTGAAGAGGAAACCAAGCTGTCTGGCTTCAGCGCCGCACCGGTGAAGAACGAAGGTTCTGCCATCGCGTACGACAATGGCCAAGAAGCCTGGACTGCTCGATATACCCACGAGACCATCGCTATGGGTTTCAGCTTGACTGAAGAGGCTATTGAGGACAACCTCTATGACTCTCTGTCGGCTCGTTACACCAAGGCGCTGGCCCGCTCGATGGCCTATACCAAGCAGGTAAAAGCTGCCGCTGTATTGAACAATGGCTTCTCTGCTAGCTACCCCGGTGGCGACGGAGTTGCTCTGTTCTCTGCATCGCACCCTCTGGTGTCTGGTGGTACCAACAGCAACATCCCCACTACCCCTGCTGACCTGAACGAGACTTCTCTGGAAGCCGCCGTTATTCAGATTAGCTTGTGGACTGATGAGCGTTCGCTGCTGATCGCTGCTAAGCCCAAGAAACTGATTGTGCCCCCGGCACTCCAGTTCGTCGCTACCCGTCTGCTGGATACCGAACTCCGTGTTGGTACTGCTGACAACGACATCAACGCACTGAAGAACAATGGTTCCATCCCTGATGGCTACACCATTAACCACTTCTTGACCGATACAAACGCATGGTTCCTGACCACTGACGTTCCTAACGGCATGAAGCACTTTGTGCGTACCCCGTTGCAGCAGTCTATGGACGGCGACTTCGATACCGGCAACGTCCGTTACAAGTCTCGTGAGCGTTACAGCTTTGGCTGGAGCGATCCGCTGGGCATGTACGGCTCTCAAGGAGCCTGATGGAAGGGGGGCCTTGTGCCCCCTTTTCTTTTAGTGTATATTGCAATTATTCCGGGGTTTCCGGTGTTTCTGACAGTCCCGGCTGACGACATGCAGACAGAACACCCAAACATTACTCGCATGTGAGGAAAAAATGGCTCAAACTACGTTTTCTGGCCCGGTAAACCTTGG
>Ga0222713_10001983_pt1 | contig 22196 bp, 27 predicted proteins | sample C33_649DmetaG_FD_165061 | JGI IMG/M metagenome (GOLD analysis project Ga0222713, IMG submission 165061) | Estuarine water microbial communities from San Francisco Bay, California, United States - C33_649D | ecosystem: Environmental > Aquatic > Marine > Unclassified | place: USA: California...
GATGAGGCGTGGACTTTCCTCTGAACAGGCCATGGGCATGGTTGTGAATGGCTTCATCGAGCCGATCACGCGCACCTTGCCGATGGAATACGCGGTGGAGTGGAGCCGTCTCATCGAATTGCAGATGGAAGGTTCGGTCGGCTGATTCAGCCGTCGTACGCTCAGTCATCGACACGAATGAGAATCAACTCGTAAACCGGCGCGAACATCGCGCTGTTGCCGACGTGCTCATCTCGTCGGTCCTGTTTGCTGGTTGCAACATTGCGTGGCGCTATGGAAGTGGCCCCGCAATTGGCATTGTTGGGTTTCGCGTTGCGATGGGAGCCATCGTCGCGGTGCTCATTTCGCGTCGACAGCATGCGGGGTCGTGGCGAGAGCCTCTTCGCGTTCGCTCTGGTCGAATTGCAGTTGGTATTCAGGTTGTTGGCCTTGTAGCTGCAGGAACGATGTTTCGAACGCTTGATGGGCCTCTTGCTGGCCTTGCGCTGGCATGCACGCCAGCAGTTGCGCTCTTAGTTCGCGATCGAGCCGGCCGATTCTCGACGCTTGCAGCGTTGGGTTCGTCCCTAGCGGCCATCATCGGACTCACGGTCGCCGCCGGGGGAGGCGGCGTCGACACCGTGACATGGGCGGGCGCGGCAATTGCTGTCGCGTTCGTCGCTATCGAAGTGATCGGACTGCGCACTTCGGAAATTGCAGTTGAAGACGGCCTGAATCCAACAACGATCGTGTCCTCGACGATGATCAGCGGAAGCATCATCCTCCTTCCAATGGGTCTCGCATTTGGGACCCTGCAACAGCCGTGGACGATTTGGGGTGCGCTGGGCGCAGCAATCGCGGTTGCCCTGTTCGGCACAATCGGACGTGTGTTGCGAACCGCAGCTCTCCCTGCGGCCGGTGTCACTGCTGTTGCTGCGAGTTCTCAAATCAATGCTCTGTTCACTGCAATCGGTGGCGTCCTTCTGCTCAACGATTCTGTGACGTTTGTGAGTCTTGTGTGCACCGTTATGGCAGCGGCACTGGGGGCCACTGCGGTTGTTTCTGCCGCTCGCTGGCGACTTTCACGAAAGCCTGATCTCGGCCTCGCGTTGGATTCGTGATCCCGAAATGAAACACTGTCGACATGCCTATGCGTGAGGAATGCAAGCAGTACGAAAGTCGTAGCTATGCCAACGGCGAAACGGTGCGCAAGTGCAACCTTGACCTCGCTCCCGAGGCCCCTTGGCGTTGTCCGGACAATTGCCCGAAGTTTGAACTCCGGCTGGTGGATGTCGACTGGACGCATGGGTCGTTGATCGCGCCGCCGCCCCCGCCAGAACCGGAGGCCGAGGGGATTGCTGAACTGCTCGACGAAGCGGAAGACATCGTGAATGCGGTGGGTCCGCAGATCCTCGCTGAGATCGAAGCCGAGCAGAGGAAGGCCAACAGTCGGATGGGTCGTCTGAAGAGGAAATTCCGTCGCTCGTAGAGTGGCCGTAATTTCTCCTATGCGGGTAGGATTATTCCCGTGTCTTCCCCCCAATGGCTTGTTGATCGACGTTCCGCGGCCGCCCAGACGGGCGAATTCGTCATGCCCTCTACCGATGAAGAGGTGTGGCGTTATAGCCGCGTTGCCGATCTTCAGTTGACCGATTGGACGGTCGTCTCTGACCGTTCCGAGGGAGTTCCGGCTGAAGCGGCCACTCTCCTTGAGTCGCTTGGCCACCTAGCTGGTGCCGTGGTTGTTCGCAACGGTGCGGTAGTTGCCTCTCGAGTCGACGACGCACTCGCCGCCAAGGGCGTTTATGTCGGATCGATTGTCGATGGTCCTGATGCTGAGTCTGCGCTCGGGGTTGTTGCCGATGGTGGTCCCGATGTTTTCGGCCGATTGAACGACGCGAACTTCCTCGATGGGGTGCTCGTGCATGTGCCTGCTGGTGTCACGGTCGATGCGCCGGTCGCGATTATCGACTGGATCGATATCGAAGGCGCAGCGGTGTACCCACGGCTGGTTGTGCGTGTTGGTGCCGATGCCGACGTTCGTGTTCTCGATTGGCACGGTTCGACCGATGTTGCCGCCTTTATTGCGCCGCTGGTTGAACTTGATGTTGATCGTGCTGGTCGTCTGTCCTACGGCAACGTGCAGTTGCGTGGCCCGCGGGTGTGGCAGATCGCCTCACAGGTGAGCCGTGTTCGTAACGATGGAACGTTGACCTCGTCGCATGCAGGTCTTGGTTGTGACTATGGCCGTATGCGCACCGACTGTCGTCTTGTCGGTCGCGGGGCAACCGGCAACCTCAGTGCCGTGTATTTCGGTCACGATTCTCAAACACTTGATTTCCGCACCTTCCAGAAGCACGACGCTCCTGACACCAATTCGAACCTCTTGTTCAAGGGCGCTGTTGGGGGCCATTCGCGCTCGGTCTATACCGGCCTCATCCGGGTTGAAAAGGAAGCACGGGGAACCAACGCTTTCCAGACCAATCGCAACCTCAAACTTTCTGATACTGCGTGGGCGGAGTCAGTGCCCAATCTCGAAATCGAAACCAACGATGTGAAGTGCAGTCACGCTTCAACCGTTGGTCCGGTGGATGAAGAGCAAGTGTTCTACCTCGAAAGTCGAGGCGTGCCGACCGAAATTGCCGAACGCCTGATTGTCGCCGGCTTCTTCGACGAAGTACTTGAAGAGTTCCCCGTCGCGGCTGCGGTGCCGTTGATTGCGGCAGCAATCGACGAACGACTCGATGCAGGAGTCAACTGATGACACTCGAGCGTGTTTGCTCCATTCACGACGTTCCCGACGGAGAAGTCCGAAGCTTCGATCTCGGTTCAGTTCGTCTCGCCGTTGCTCATATCGGCGATGCGTTCTACGCAATTGGCGATCGCTGCTCGCATCAAGACGTTTCGCTTTCTGAGGGTGAATTGCTCGCCGGAACATGTGAACTCGAATGTCCGAAGCACGGCAGCTGCTTCTCGCTTGAAACCGGTGTTCCGAATTCGCTTCCGGCGACTAAAGCTGTTCCGACCTATGTCGTCCGCATCGACGACGCTGCTGTTTACGTGGAGATCGACTGATATGGGTGAACTTCGAATTCAAGGTCTCACTGCTGCGGTTGCGGGTCGACAGATTCTCAATGGCGTCGATCTCGTCGTGAAGTCCGGCGAGGTTCATGCCGTGATGGGTCCCAATGGCGCCGGTAAGTCGACGCTCTCTCATGTCCTCATGGGAAAGCCCGGTTACACGGTCACGGGCGGATCAGTGATGATCGACGGCGTTGATCTCCTCGCACTTCCTACCTATGAACGTGCAAAGGCTGGTCTCTTCCTTGCAATGCAGTATCCGGTAGAGGTGCCTGGCGTCAGCCTCGAGGAACTGCTCACCGAAGCGCTTTCGGCGCAGGGTCGCGACGCTTCAGTCGTTCATACCGCCGTTGCTGCCGAAGCCGAGCGCATTGGATTGGCGACTCGCCTCCTTGATCGTCCCGTAAACGTCGATCTCTCTGGTGGCGAAAAGAAGCGGAATGAAACGATGCAACTCGCCGTATTGCGTCCCAAGTTTGCGATTCTCGATGAGCTCGACTCGGGTCTCGATGTCGACGCACTTCGTGCCTGTTCGCGTCGGGTCGAAGCGGCTACGACCGAGTTCGATCTCGGCGTGCTGGCGATCACGCACTACTCGCGACTCCTTGAAGAGTTGAAGCCCGATGTTGTTCATGTGCTTGCGCAGGGTCGAATCGTTTCCTCGGGTGGGCCCGAACTCGCCGATGAACTTGAGCGCACCGGCTATGCCGAATGGGTTGAAGAAGAAGCGCCGGCCCCTGCTGCCGATCCGTTCGCTGACCCCTTTGCCGATCCGTTCGCATGAGTCCTCGCGATCGGCTTCTGACTCCGGAGGAAGTTGCCGAACGTTTGGCGACCATCCCGGAATGGGAGATGGTCGACGGTCATTTGCATCGCGAACTCACCTACGCGAATTTCACCGAAGCCTGGGCGTTCATGAATCGTGTTGCTCCGATTGCTGAGCGGCTCGATCATCATCCGAACTGGTCGAATGTTTGGAACAGCGTGGTGATCGACATCACCAGTCACGACAGTGGGGGCCCCACCGAGCGTTGCTTCGCTTTGGCGAAGGGTATCGATGGAGTTGTTCGAGGCTGAGGCCTACAAACTGCTCAGGCTGAGGCTTCTTCGATGCCTTGAGCGAGCGTGTTCCAGGCGAGTGTTGCGCACTTGATGCGAACCGGGAACTTCACAACACCGCGAAGTGCTTCGAGATCGCCGAGCTTCACATCAGGTGATTCGATTGGCTCAGTCGTCTCGGCGCCTTCAAGTGAATTTTCGTGAATCGACATCATTGCTTTGAAGGCGCGTGTGAGATCGTCAATTTCCGCAACAGTCTTGCCCTTTACGGCGGCGGACATCATCGAGGCTGATGACTGGCTGATTGAACAGCCCTGACCGGAAATGCGGATATCCGCCACACGACCATCGGCATCGAGGTCGAGATACAGCACGATTTCATCGCCACACAGTGGATTGAACCCTTCGACGCGATGCGCCGGCGGTGTTTCGAGCTCGCCGCGGTTACGCGGGTTGCGGTAGTGATCGAGGATGATCTCTCGGTAGAGGTCTTCGAGGCCGGGCATCGGCGGCACTCCCTGTGCGTGGTGTTTGAATGAGCGTAGGGGACTAGAGGGTGAAGAACGCGCCAGTTGCATCAAGTGCATCGGCGAGGGCATCGATATCGGCGGTGTCGTTGTAGACGTAGACCGAGGCGCGGGCCGTTGCGCCAATGCCAAGCAGTTTCATCAGAGGCTTGGCGCAGTGGTGTCCGGCGCGAACGCAGACCGCGTGCTGATCAAGGACCTGGGAAATGTCATGCGGGTGCAGGCCGTCGAAATCGAAACTGAAGACGCCGCCACGTTCGAGGGGGCTCGAAGGTCCATGAATGTTGATGCGATCGCCGAAGCGTTCATGAAGCGTCGAGATTGTGTACTCGGTAAGAGCGAGTTCGTGGGCACGAACTTTGTCCATGCCAACGCCATTGAGCCATTCCACTGCAGCACCGAGGCCAATGACTTCGGCAATCGCTGGGGTGCCAGCTTCGAATTTCCAAGGAAGGTCGTTGGTGGTGAACCCGTCGAGGCGAACGTCGCGAATCATTTCGCCGCCACCAAGGAATGGAGGCATCGCTTCGAGAAGTTCTTCGCGCCCGTAGAGAACGCCGACGCCGGTCGGGCCGCACATCTTGTGGCCTGAGAACGCAAGGAAGTCGGCGCCAATTTCTTGCACATTCGTGGCGCTATGGGGGACTGACTGGCAACCGTCGATAATGCTGATTGCCCCGGCTTTGCGAGCCGCATCGGTGAGTGTCCGAACGGGATTCATTGTGCCGAGCACGTTCGACATTGCGGTGACTGAGAGAACCTTGGCGCCTTCGAGCAGTGTGTCGAGGTTCGTGAGATCGAGGCGACCTTCACTGTCGAGAGGAATCCAACGCAACTCAATGCCGATCTCGGCGACGAGCATGTGCCACGGAACGATGTTGGCGTGATGTTCCATGTGGCTGAGCACGACGACATCGCCTGCAACGAGGTTTGCTCGACCCCAGCTTTGTGCAACCAGGTTGAGCGACTCGGTGGCGTTCTTCGTGAAGATGATCTCTGACGACGAGCGAGCGCCGATGAAATCGCGAACAAGGGCCCGAGCAATTTCCATTCGGTTCGTGGCTTCTTCGGCGATCATGTAAACGCCGCGGTGCACATTGGAATTAATCGTGCGGTAGTAGTCGTCCATCGCATCTAAAACCGCAAGAGGTTTCTGTGAGGTTGCTGCGGAGTCGAGGTAGACGATCTTCTTGCCGTGAACATCTCGCGAAAGCAGCGGGAACTGCTCTTTCAGACGAGTTCCATCAATGGGGTCGGCGGCTACAGCCATGCGTCGTATCCCTCAGCTTCGAGCTTGCGGGAAAGCTCAGGACCCCCGGACTCCACAATGCGTCCGTTAATCAGGACGTGGACGAACGAAGGATTCAGTTCGTCGAGCAGACGCTGGTAATGCGTAATGGCGAGGATTCCGAGTTCGGGTCGGGCAGCAAGAACCTCGCGCACCCCCTTGGCCACAATTCGGAGTGCGTCAATGTCGAGGCCGGAGTCGGTTTCGTCGAGGATCGCGATATCGGGCTGCAGGATCGCCATCTGCAGAATTTCATTGCGCTTTTTTTCGCCACCGGAGAAGCCTTCGTTGAGGTAGCGATCGGCGAAAGACGGGTCCATATCGAGACGCGTCATCCAGTCCATGATCTCAAGTCGAAGCTCGAGCATCGAGAGATCGATGCCGCGTCGAGCCGACCATGCCTGACGCAGGAAGTTGAGAACGGAAACGCCCTGAATCTCCTGCGGGTACTGGAAGGCAAGGAACATGCCGGCTTTGGCACGAACATCGGTCGGCCACTCAGTGACCTCATCGCCTTTGAAGAGGATGCGACCAGAGGTGACCTGGTATTCAGGGCTGCCGAGAAGTGCCGAGGCGAGGGTTGACTTGCCGGAACCGTTGGGCCCCATGAGGGCATGGACCTCGCCGGCGCCAATGACAAGGTTGACGCCGCGCAGGATCTCGACAGGATTTTCACCGGCGGTTGAAACGTGAAGATCCTCGATGCTGAAGAGGGGGGACATGCCTGCAGTCTAGGACCTGCCAGGGATTCGCACTACGGCCGTAGGAGAAATTACCGGCGGTCCCCAAGAAGGATCACCAGCCTCGGTCGACCCATTCCTGAAGATGCGGTCGTTCAGCGCCGATCGTGGTCCAGTTGCCGTGACCAGGAAGGACGATCGTGTCGGCCGAATAGGTAAAGAGTCGCTGATCAAGTGAGTCGATGATCGTGGCGAAATCTCCGCCTTCGAACGAGGTGTTGCCAGGACCGCCGGGAAACAGCGTGTCGCCGGAAAACAACAGTGGGCTGCCTTCAAGGGCGAAGCACATCGAACCGCGTGTGTGGCCAGGTGTTGCGATGGTGCGGAGCCGAAGACGACCAACCTCGATCACGTTGTCGTCTTCCAAGATGCTGTCGTAGGACGGGAGCATGTCGGAATCTGCAGCGGTGACCGCTACGTCGTAACCAGCGTCGCGTACCGCAGGCACCGCCTGGATGTGATCCCAGTGACCATGGGTTTCGATGACGCGGCGCACGCCCAGAGCGCTGCAGAGTTCGAGCAATCGCTCATGCTCATTGGCGGCATCGATGAGAACGCCATCGCCGGACTCGGTGCAGCGGATGACGAACACGTTGTTGTCCATAGGGCCCACTACGACGGCATGGACTTCGTAGCCGGTTTCAGCAAGTAGCAGCGTCATGCCAACAGTCTCGCAGGGGATCAGACGCAGCGGGGTACCGTTCGGCCATGAAAGTAATCGTTTGCGAACAATTTGGGCCGGTAAGCGAACTCAGACTGGTTGAACGCGAAAGCGCTCCGGTTGGCCCCGGGGATGTGCGTGTCGCAGTTACCGCATGCGGGGTCAACTACGTCGACGGACTATTCGTGCAGGGCAAGTATCAAATCAAACCTCCAGTTCCATTCGTTCCCGGTATGGAAGTTGTCGGCCGAATCGTTGAGATCGGCTCCGAGGTCACCGAACGCGCAATCGACGATCGAGTGTTCGTGAATGTCGGACTTGGTGGTTACGTGAGTGAAGTTGTGGTTGCGGCGTCACGAACGATGCTTCTGCCCGACGCGATCACCGACGGACAAGCCGCAACGTTTACGCAGAGCTATCTCACTGGTTGGTTCGCACTGCGTGAACGAGCGCAGGTGCAGGCAGGCCAAACGCTTCTTGTACTTGGTGCCGGCGGTGGTGTCGGACTTGCTGCGGTCGATATCGGGGTAATGCTCGGACTCCGTGTTATTGCTGTTGCATCAACCGAGGAGAAACGTCAGCTGGCGTTGTCTCGCGGTGCAGAGTCAGTTATCGATTCGACAACCGAAGATGTGAAGGAGCGAGCCAAAGAGTTCGGCGGTGGTTCGGTCGATGTCCTCTATGACCCGGTCGGCGGCGAACTTGGAACAACGTGTCTCCGAGCGCTCGGCGATAACGGTGCCTACCTCGTAATCGGCTTCGTCGGCGGCATTCCGAACCTCCCGGCCAACCAGATCCTTTTGCGTAACCGACGGGTCATCGGCGTCGATTGGGGTGGCTGGGCGCTTCGAAATGGCGAGCGCAATGATCAATTGGTCGCTGAAGTGCTGGCCGAGATCGGTGCGGGCAGGCTCCACCCTGTCGAGCCCGTGGTCTACCCGCTGGCCGATGCGGCGAAGGCGCTCAGTGACCTCGAAGAACGCAAGGTGGCGGGTAAGGCGATCCTCGTTCCCTGAGTCGCGAGGAATCGGCCCGAGGATGTGCCGGGCTGGCGGTAAGTCGGCTAGAACTACCCCCTGCGGCAGTTGCTGCAGACGTCAACCGGCGGGGGACCGACCCCCGTTCGCGACCGGAGGCCACCACCATGAACTTCGCCTTCTCTGAGGAGCAGGAAGAGCTTCGCAACATCGTTCGTCAGTTCCTCGAGGCCAAGTCCTCAGAAGCCGATGTTCGTGAGCAGATGGAAACCGAGCGCGGGTACGACCCCGACGTGTGGGCGCAGATGGCCGAGCAGCTTGGTCTTCAGAGCCTCACTATTCCTGAAGAGTTTGGTGGCCAGGGTTACGGCTACGTCGAACTCATTGTTGTTCTTGAAGAGATGGGCCGCGCGCTTCTGTGTGCGCCGTACTTCTCCTCGGTTGTTCTTGCTGCCAACACCGTCATGCAGTCCGGTGACGACGCAGCGAAGGCCGCAATTCTTCCCGGTATCGCTTCAGGCGAAACCATCGCAACGCTTGCGTTCACCGAGCCAAATGGTCGCTGGGACGAATCAGGCATCGAAGCAACCGCTGCCAACGACGGCGGTACTTGGAAGATCAACGGAACGAAGTCCTATGTCATCGACGGTCACACCGCGAACGTGATCATCGTTGCCGCTCGCACCTCTGCTGGCGTGAGCCTCTTCTCGGTAAACGGCGATGCCGCCGGCCTCACCCGCACTGCGCTGGCCACCATGGACCAGACCCGTAAGCAGGCCAAGCTCGAATTCGTCAACGTTGAAGGCACGCTCATCGGCACCGATGGTGCTGGCTGGGATGTTCTCTCCACCGTTCTTGACCTTGCTGCTGTCGGCCTTGCCGCCGAGCAGGTTGGTGGCGCTCAAATGTGCCTCGACATGGCCGTGCAGTACGCCAAGGATCGCGTGCAGTTTGGTCGTCCGATCGGTTCGTTCCAGGCCATCAAGCACAAGTGCGCCGACATGCTCCTCGAGGTCGAGTCAGCAAAGTCAGCTGCGTACTATGCCGGCTGGTGCGCCTCAGAACTCAACGACGAACTGCCTGCAGTCGCGTCACTGGCCAAGGCCTACTGCTCCGATGCCTACTTCCACGCTTCTGCCGAGAACATTCAGATCCATGGTGGCATCGGCTTCACCTGGGAACATCCGGCGCACATGTACTTCAAGCGTGCGAAGTCTTCGGAACTTCTCTTCGGTGATCCGACCTATCACCGTGAGCTTCTTGCTCAGCGCATCGGCATCTGATCTGTTGATCACAGCGACGAGACCAACGTGATCGTCGTCTTCATTGTCCTTTCCGCAATTGCGGTTCTCGTCATCGGCTTACTTGCCGTCGGTCGTCTCGCGGGCCAACTCGCGGAACAACCTCGTCCGGCGGTTTATGACCGTGCTGAAGCAGTCGACTTTGTTGCCGATCGTCTTCCTGACGATGTGACCGCTGAATTGACGTACGAGGATCTCGCATCGTTGTTGCAGTGGCACCTCGATTACATGGAGGATCTCGGTGTGGCTCGGGCTCAAGGAGTCGACAGGGTTGCTAGTGGACCACTTGTTGCAGCCGAAGACGATGCCTTGGCGTTCGTGATCGGAAAAGCCACCGAGGCCGGTCTTGAAGTTGACGATGTGGTTGTCGTGCAAGTCATTGAGGGCAACGAGAAGTACCTCGAAGCAATTGGAGCAATCGGTAGCCAACTGCCGATGCCTGAAGACCCAACCGGCAAGTAATCGTTGGCAAAAGAATGTCCATCGGTTCTCGGCCGTCTACGATGACGCCATGCATCGTCCGACAAAGTTCGAACACAACCGTTGGGTTGGCGACAAGCGCACGCAGATCGTCTACGACGTCGACAACATTGACGATCCGTCCATCATCGAAGAACTGATGGAAGCAGAAACGTTCATTTGCTTCGGACCAGACACGGTCGATGAAGCGCGCAACCGTTGCTACAAGCCCTACAAAGGCAATGGCAGCGGTCTCGTCGACGTAGAAGCCTGATCGATTCGGACCGTGGAGAAACTCTTCCGGTCTGGCGATATTGAACTTGCGGGGCACTTGGCCCGGCCCCGCATCGCTCCGGGTACGTCGGTGCCTGGCCTTTTGATCTGTCACGGATTCCCCAACCTGAATCAGGGCGGCGCGCTTTCGGCTCGTTCGTTCCCTGAACTCGCCGAACGCATCGCAACCGAAATGGGTTGGATGGTGCTGGTCTTCAATTTCCGCGGAGCCGGCGATTCGGAAGGCAACTTTTCGCTGCACGGTTGGCGCGACGACCTCCTTGCTGCTGCTGCCTATCTGCGCACGGTCGAAGGTGTGCACGGTGTGTGGGCAGCCGGTTACGGAACTGGTGGATCGCTTTCAATCGCGGCGGCGGCCCTCGACCTAGAAATTCGTGGCGTCGCCGCGATGGGGTCACCTGCAGATTTCGACGATTGGGCGAATCATCCGCGTTTGCTGCTGCAACACGCGCGAGAAACCGGAATAATTCCCTCCCCATCATTTCCACCGAACTTTGATGCATGGGCGAAGGAAATTCGCGATGTGCGCGCAGTTACGGCGATTCGAAATGTTGCTCCCCGTCCGGCTCTCATCATGCACGGGTCAGAGGACGACACTGTCCCGGTGTATGACGCTCGAGTGCTTGCCGACGCGCACGGCAGTGCTGATCTCCGCATCATTGAAGGTGGAGCGCACCAACTGCGTCACGATCCCCGTGCGGTCGCGGTATTGCTCGGTTGGCTAGACCGACAGCGCGCTGCGGCAGCGGCTGAGCGCGCAAATTGAGTTAGCTCAGAAGCGGATTCGGTGCATCGGGATCGATGCCATGATCCGAAATTGCACTTGCAACAACCGAAGGATCAATTACCCCTTCGCCTGCGAGTGCTGACAGCACTGCAATCTCAATATGCGCTGCGTCGATTTCAAAGAATCGACGAAGTGCAGCGCGGGTGTCGGAGCGTCCGAACCCATCGGTACCCAACGAAACGAACCGCTTGGGAACATATGGAGCGATTTGGTCGGGCACGGCCTTCATGAAATCGGTGACTGCGACGACCGGCCCAGGTGCTGCGCCAAGTTGATTGGTCACCTGTGCGGTGCGTGGCGACTCTGTTGGGTGCAGGCGATTCCAGCGTTCAACTTCGAGTGCGTCTTCGCGGAGTCGCTTGTAGGAAGTCGCGCTCCAAAGTTCGGCACCAATGCCACGAGCGGCCAGTGCAGTTTGAGCATCGCGAGCACCCTGGTTCATCGTGCCGGAAAACACGATGGTTGCTGTGGCGTCGAGCCCATCAGGAGCCTCGGCCCACTTGTAGAGGCCGCTCATGATGTCGTCGTCAGTGACGTGTTCAGGACGAATGGGCATGACCTGGTTCTCGTTATATGCAGTCAGGTAATAGAAGACGCTTTCTCCAGCGCCGTCTGGTCCGCCGTACATGCGTTGCAGCCCGTTCTCGATGATTGTGGCGAGTTCGTAGGCAAATGCTGGGTCGTAGACCTGACAGCTAGGCACCGTTGAAGCGAGCACGAGACTATGTCCGTCTTGATGCTGCAAACCTTCGCCAAGAAGCGTCGTTCGGCCAGCGGTAGCGCCGATGATGAAGCCTTTGGCCTGGGCGTCGGCCGCGGCCCAGACGAGATCGCCAACACGCTGGAATCCGAACATCGAATACAAGGTAAAAAACGGAACCATGGGAACGCCACGGGTTGCGTAACTGGTTCCGGCGGCGGTGAAACTGGCAAGCGAACCGGCCTCGGTGATTCCTTCTTCGAGCAATTGACCGCTCTTCGACTCCACATAGGAGATCAGCAGTTCGTGATCAACCGGTTCATACAACTGTCCCTGCGAAGCGTAAATGCCGAGCTCACGGAACAAAACCTCCATGCCGAAAGTGCGCGCTTCGTCGGGGATGATTGGCACGACGCGTGGACCGAAGTTTTCCGATCGGCACAAACCTCGAAGGAGGCGAGTGAACGCCATGGTCGTCGACACCGCTTGGGTGCCCGACCCCTGAGCGAATTCGGCGTACACAGACGAATCGGGGAGTGTGAGTGGTCGACGAATATCGAGCGAACGGCTCGGAACGAAACCATCGAGTGCGGCACGGCGTTGCGCGAGATACATCGCCTCTGGAGAAGCGGCTGGTGGCCGATAAAACGGCGGAACGTCTGCATCGATCGCCGATTCAGGAATCTGATCAGTGAGTTGAAGGCGGTCGCGGAATTCCAATATCTCAGCGTGACTCAACTTTTTGATTGAGTGCGTGGCATTGCGACCTTCAACTGTTGAACCAAGTGCCCAGCCCTTGACCGTTTTCGCAAGGATCACGGTTGGTACGCCCTTTGTTTCAACCGCGGCCTTGTAGGCGGCATAGACCTTCTTGTAGTCGTGACCGCCGCGCGGAAGTGCTCGTAATTGATCGTCGGAAAGATGTTCGACGAGTTTGCGAAGGCGAGGGTCTGGCCCGAAGAAATGCTCACGGATGTACGCGCCGCTTTCGATGGCATAGCGCTGCCATTCGCCGTCTGGGGTTGAGTTCATTTTTGCAAGCAAAACGCCGTCGACATCGCGAGCGAGTAGCTCGTCCCAGCCAGCGCCCCACACGACCTTGATGACGTTCCAGCCCGCACCGCGGAAAACCGATTCGAGTTCTTGGATGATCTTTCCATTACCGCGAACTGGACCATCGAGGCGCTGCAGGTTGCAGTTCACAACCCAAATGAGATTGTCGAGTTGCTCACGTCCTGCGAGCGAGATCGAACCGAGGGTTTCCGGTTCATCGGTTTCGCCGTCACCAAGAAAACACCACACCTTGGACGCGCTCGTATCGTCGATTTGGCGGTTGTAGAGGTACTTGCTGAAGCGGGCCTGGTAGATGGAATTGAGCGGACCAAGACCCATGGAAACTGTTGGGAATTCCCAGAACTCTGGCATGAGCCATGGATGGGGATAACTGGAAAGTCCGCCGCCGCCGATTTCGCGACGGAACTTTGCCATTTCCTGTTCACTCAAACGGCCTTCAAGGTAGGCGCGTGCGTAAATGCCCGGGGCAGCGTGACCTTGGAGATAAACGTGATCTCCAACGAGTGAACCGTCGCGGCCTCGGAAGAAATGATTGAAACCAACTTCGAGCAACATTGCTGATGACGCATACGAAGAGAGATGTCCGCCAATGCCATCGGCTTCTTTATTCGCATACACAACCGCCATCGCTGCGTTCCAACGCAAGTACTGGCGAATGCGCTTTTCGATTTCTTCATCACCTGGGAACCACGGTTGTTCCTCAACTGGAATGGTGTTGATGTACGGAGTGGACACCTCGGCTGGGGTGCCGATCTGAAGTTCGCGTGCACGTTCGGTGATGCGTGAGACGAGGTAGCGAGCGCGGGTCTTACCGGCAGTGTTGACAACGGCGTCAAGGGAGTCGAGCCATTCGACCGTTTCTCCCGGATCGGAATCAGGAAGCTGGCTGACGAACTGATCAAGGTCCACGAGTCGCCCTTCTGTCGTTGTGTCTCACCATGATGCCCGGAAATGATCAGTTTTCGGACCGCAGTGCTGGTGATTTTGCGTGAATTGTGTATGTCGGTTGTCTGCTCTGACCTGTGGGACGCTGGTTTGGTGACAACAGTCGTGTATACCGATGGCGCGTGCAGCGGAAACCCCGGTCCTGGTGGCTGGGCCTGGGCGCGCGTCGATGGTGGCTATGCGAGTGGGGGCGAAGCGCATTCAACGAATCAGCGCATGGAGATCATGGCGGCGTTTGAAGCGGTGAAATCGCACCAGGGACCTCTCGAGGTCGTTAGCGATTCGACCTATGTGGTTCATTGTTTTCGCGACCGTTGGCACGACGGCTGGAAGCGTCGGGGCTGGAAGAACTCACAGCGCAAGCCTGTTGCGAATCGAGATCTCTGGGAGCCATTCATTGATCTCGTCCTGAGTCGTGGTGATGTCACGTTCCGTTGGGTGAAAGGTCATGGGGGCGATCCCATGAACGATCTCGTCGATCGGTTAGCCGTCGAAGCGGCCACCACGCAGAGGGAAGCGGCTGGCTCTCAGCCGCCAACCACTCTCGGTCCTCCCGACACCTTTGGAACAGGGGAATCGGCGCAGGGCATCGTGGACGATTCTCGGGTCTACCCCGATGACGACCAGCTTTCGCTCTTCTGATCTGACGTTGTGGACAGAAATGCGGTGTGACCGGGCCGCTCCCCGTATTCTCTGAACCATGGACATCAATGGAATCTCAGCAATCGTCACCGGTGGCGCCTCCGGCATCGGTGAAGCATGTGCACGTCAGCTCGCAGCAGGCGGAGCAAAGGTCGTCATCGCCGATCTCAACGACGAAAAGGGCAATGCACTCGCGACAGAAATCGGTGGAGCATTTGCTCATGTCGACGTGTGCAGCTCCGATGACATCAAGGCCGCTATTGGCATGGCCGAGGAAATGGGTCCGCTTCGAGCCCTCGTGAACTCAGCGGGTATCGGTGCCGCCAGCCGCACAATCGGCAAAGACGGCTCGTATGACTCAGCGTTCAACCTCGATTACTGGCGCAAGGTGATCGACATCAATCTCACTGGCACATTCGATTGCATCCGCCTTGTGGCCACCGCCATGAGTCGTACCGAGCCGGTGTCGGCCGACGGTGAGCGCGGCGCAATCGTCAACATGGCGTCAGTTGCTGCATTCGACGGCCAGATCGGTCAGGCCGCTTACTCCGCATCGAAGGGTGCCGTTGTTGGCATGACCCTTCCGATTGCTCGCGACCTCGCGGTTGTTGGAATCCGTGTGAACACCGTTGCCCCTGGTCTCATCGACACGCCGATCTATGGCGAAGGTGAAGGCAGCGAAGCATTCAAGGCGAACCTCTCGAAGGATGTTCTCTTCCCCAAGCGTCTTGGTTACTCCAGCGAACTCGCCGCAATGGTGCTTGAGCTCGTAACGAACTCGTACATGAACGCTCAGACCATTCGCGTCGACGGTGGAGCTCGTCTCGGCCCGAAGTGATCTGAGGCCGTCAGCGCCGACGGGTCCTGTCACCGAGAGGCACATCCATGCTCGCCCCGCTGCGCGTGGATGCCCTCCTCTCGGCGCCACCCGCCGGTGCAGACGGCCGACCTCTCGGTCGTGCCTCATCTGTTGAGGCAGTTGTGGGAACCCCGGCATCGAGCCGGGGTTCTCACATTTTCCGGGTGCATCGATTGCGGAGCCTGAACGGATAGATTCGTACGCATGTTCGTAGTGGGGATTGACCCTGGGCTGACCCGGTGTGGGTATTGCGTGCTTGAGGTGCGCGATGGGGCGTCGCCGCGGGCGGTTGCATTGGGCGTGATCCGCACCTCGCCTTCCGACGAAGTGCACCTTCGGTTAGCCGAACTTCAATTGGAACTTCGTGGTTTGCTCGCCGAGTTTCCGCCGACGGCTATGGCAGTTGAGCGAGTTTTGTTCCAAGTGAACGTAAGTACGGCAATGTCGGTTGGTCAGGCCAGTGGGATTGCCATGGTCGAAGCGGTAAACGCTGGTTGCGAGGTCGTCCAGTATTCGCCGAACGAGGTCAAGTCTGCGGTCGCTGGTTGGGGCAATGCCGACAAGGTGCAGATGCAGCAAATGGTCCAGACGCTCCTTGGCCTTGCGGAACCACCGCATCCGTTCGACGCGGCCGACGCTGCAGCGCTTGCTTTGTGTCATATCGCAATGGCCCCGATGCGTGCCGCTGCGAACAGAGCGGTTTCGAAGGCGGGCGCGAAATGATCGGCTCAGTTCGAGGCACGTTGCTTGAACGTTTGCCATCGGGCGAAGTTCTTGTTGAAGTTTCGGGAATTGGTTACCGAGTCATTGTTTCGCCATCAACGGCAGCATCGCTTGGCGAAACTGGTTCCGAAGTCTTCCTGCATACGCACCATCACCGCCGTGAAGACGCCGAAACCCTCTACGGATTCACCTCTTCCGAACAACGGATGGTGTTCGAAGCATTGCTGTCTGCCCACGGTGTTGGTCCCGCACTCGCTTTGGGAATTATGAGTGTCCATCCGCCGGCCTCATTGGTTCGGGTGCTCGCAAACGACGACATCGATGCGTTGTGTCTGGTTCCCGGCGTTGGCAAGAAGACGGCAGCGCGGCTTCTCATCGAACTGAAATCGAAACTTGATATCCCTGGTCTCGATCTTGGAGCGACATCGGTTTCGGCCGACGGCAATGTGTCGGGTTCGTCCTCTCTCGGCGATGTCCGATCCGCCCTCGCCGAACTTGGCTATGGTCCCGACGAGGTTGCCGAAGCGGTCAAGGAACTTCCCGATTCAAACGACACTGCTGAATTGCTGCGTCTTGCTCTGCAACGATTGGCCGCCTGATGCGAGACGAACTCCTTTCGCCTGAACCGACTCCCGATGATGTTGAGCCGGTTCTCTCCGATCGTCCTTCTGGTGCCGACCTCATCGGCGAAGAAGGCGGATTGCGCCCTCGTCACCTCGACGACTTTGTTGGTCAGCGTGAACTGAAAGAACACCTCGGGATCATCCTCGAAGCAGCGCGTCGCCGCGAGCAAGCGGTCGATCACCTTCTGTTCGCTGGTCCTCCAGGGCTTGGCAAGACCACGTTGGCCGGAATCGTGGCCGCCGAACTTCAGGTCGGTCTGCATGTCACGTCTGGTCCCGCGCTCGATCGCGCCGGCGACCTTGCGGCGATCCTCACGCGTTTGGGCGAGGGCGATGTTTTGTTCATCGATGAAATCCATCGCCTCAGTCGAAACGTGGAAGAAGTTCTCTACCCCGCGATGGAGGACTTCCAACTCGACATTGTCTTGGGCAAAGGTCCGGCAGCGCGCTCGATTCGACTCGACCTTCCGCGATTCACACTTGTCGGTGCAACGACTCGTACGGGACTTATCACTGGCCCTTTACGCGACAGATTCGGGCTTGTTGCCCGGCTCGACTACTACGACGCCGACGAACTTCAATCGATCGTTTCTCGTGCGGCCGGCATCCTCGGAATCGGCATCGACGATGGCGGCGCATCTGAAATCGCGCGTCGCGCCCGCGGAACGCCCCGTATCGCCAACCGGCTCCTCCGTCGTGTTCGCGATTTTGCAGAAGTTCGGGGAGATGGCCGGATCGACCAAGCAACTGCGCACGAAGGCCTCGCAGTTTTCGGTGTCGACGACCTTGGTCTCGACAAAGTCGATCGCGCCGTACTCACAAATCTGTGTCAGAAGTTCGGTGGTGGACCTGTCGGGCTTGGCACGCTTGCGATCAGCGTTGGCGAAGCGGAAGAAACCGTGGAAGATGTCTACGAACCCTTCCTCATTCAGCAGGGTTTGTTGATGCGCACGCCGCGTGGACGCGTGGCAACACCCGCTGCCTGGGCTCACCTCGGCATGGTTGCTCCGGCCAGTGCGCCACTCACCGCCGATCCTTCCCGGAGCTTGTTCGAGTCCTAATTCGTGCATCCACTCGGGCAGCAAGGTGGGTGAACGGTACGCTCACCACCAATGCGACGACCGTCCTATCTCAGTGGACTCCTGCTGATCGCCGCGGTGTGCGGGCTCATCGATGCCGCGTGTTTCCTGGCACTCGGTGGCGTCTTCGCTGAGATCATGACCGGCAACATCTTGTTGTTGGCGTTTCGAATCGGAACGGGCCAGCAAATTGGTGACGCAACACCGTTGCGCTACCTCGCGGCGATTTTGGCGTTTGCTTGCGGTGCACTTCTCGGCGGGCTTCTGATGCGTGGTTCCGACAAGAGACTCGAGCGGAAGATTGGCTTCTCAGTGGAACTGGTGCTTGTTGTGAGTGCGATGGTCCTCGCTTTTGCGATCGACGCAGGCCCGGTGGGAACGGGTCGTGACGTTGTGGTGAGCCTCTTGGCGTGCGCGATGGGAATTCAGAATGCGCTGATGCGTCGGCATGGAATTGCCGATGTCGCAACAAACTTGATGACGGTGACATTCACGGGCTTGCTATCGGAATTGAAAGTGGTGGGTGGCGATAACCATCACTGGCTGCGGAGATCAGGATCAATCGTGATCTTCTTTGTCGGAGCGATTTTTGGCGCATTCCTCACCCGCTTCGGAGCCGGATGGCCACTGTTGGTTGCGAGTGTTCTGTTGACAGGAGCGTTGGCGGTACTTGCAACGAGTGAACCGCCAGTCGAAATAACCTGACACTCGTCAGGCTCTAGCCTCATCCCGCTATGGAAACCGCTGCCTTCGATTACGAACTGCCTGAATCGGCAATCGCGCAGCACCCCCTCGCCGAGCGCGATGCGGCGCGACTGCTCGTTGATCAAGGCGCTGGAAATCCTCCGACGAATCACATCGTCCGCAATCTTCCCGATCTTCTCGAGCCAGGAGATCTCCTCGTTCTCAACACCACTCGCGTTCTTCCAGCTCGACTTGCGCTGCGCAAAGAGACCGGCGCTGCTGTTGAAGTGCTTTTGCTTGAGCGGCTCGATGGTGGCTCACTGTCTGACAGTGGTCAGTCCCGATGGGAAGCATTGGTTCGGCCGGGAAGGAAGCTTCCGCCGGGGACGATCGTTCGTCCCGCAGAGGGCAATGGCCTCGAAGTTGTTATTGGCGACGACCTTGGCGAGGGTCGACGGGCGGTCACAATCGATGTCGATGGTCCGTTGCTTGATGCTCTCGAACACTTTGGTGTGATGCCGTTACCGCCTTACATCACCGAAGTGCTGGCCGAACAGGAGCGCTATCAAACTGTCTTTTCCCAGCGGCCCGCTTCGGCTGCCGCTCCGACGGCGGGTCTGCATCTGACCCCAGAGGTTCTGGCTCGTTGCGCCGAGCGCGGCATCACTCGGGCCGATGTCGAGTTAGTTGTTGGGTTGGGCACGTTCCGACCCATTGCGACTGACCAAATCGAAGACCATGTCATGCACGGCGAATACTTTCGGGTGCCGCAATCAACGCTCGACGCGTGCGCGCAAACGAAAGCGAATGGCGGGCGCGTTGTTGCTATCGGAACCACAGCGGTGCGCGCTTTAGAAAGTGCTGCAGCGCTGGGAACGAATGATGGCCGGACGGAACTGTTTATCCATGGCGAGTATGACTTCGCCATCGTTGATCGGATGATGACGAACTTTCATCTTCCAAAGTCATCGCTCATCGTGATGATCGATGCATTCATCGGGCCTCGTTGGCGCGACCTTTACTCCGACGCGTTGCGCGACGGCTACCGCTTCCTGTCTTTTGGCGACGCGATGTTGTTAACGCGTCACTGAAGTGACGCTGATGCGTCAGGACTGGCTCAAAGAAATTCACACAAGTACGCGGCAGGGGAATCTGCTCGTACTTGAAAGTGGCTTGAAGCGGGAACTTCGAAACCCGAACCCTTGGGGTAGATCTCCCAGTCGCTTTCACCATCGACGATTGCCTCAAGGACACCTGCGACCACCGTCATGCGTTCGGACGCATCGGTAGTGAAGTCGTAGGTTCCGGGGGCGATCACTCCGACGGTGGCGCGGCCTGCTGCGGTTTCGAAGCCGAGGCTTTGGACGCCACCTTCGAAGTAGGTGTTGTGGGAGGTGTCTGACATGTCGTCGACGATAACGCTCCTAGCGGGCCAGTTGTGGTGACATGGAGCCCACTTCCAAATTTTTTCTGACGCCACTGGAGCCGTGTTGAGCACCAACGCAACTGAAACCGTCCTCCGACTTCAGGTTGACGCAACCGACGGGCTTGCTCGAACCGGTGTCGTTCATACGTCTCGTGGATCATTTCGCACACCGTGTTTCATGCCCGTCGGTACACGTGCTGCGGTACGAACGCTGACATCAGCTGATCTTGAAAAGCTTGGGGCAGAGGTCATCCTCGGCAACACCTACCACCTAATGTTGAAGCCAGGTGCCGATCTGATTCATCGATTTGGTGGTCTTCACGGTTTTGCTGATTGGCACGGTCACGTGTTGACCGACTCTGGCGGATTCCAAATCTTTTCGCTTGAGCCCAAGGTCAACGACGAAGGCGCAACGTTTAAGTCGACCTACGACGGCAGTTATCACCACCTGAGTCCAGAGGGCAGCGTCGAAGTTCAACAGAAGTTGGGTTCCGATATTCAGATGGTGCTCGATGTGTGTCCACCCCTCCCTTCCTCTGAAGCGATCGTGCGAGCAGCTCTTGAACGTTCGGTGTTATGGGCTGGTCGTGCCAAAGCCGCGCATGCACCTGCTCGCGCCGAAGGCTCACCACAGGCCCAGTTCGGCATCGTGCAGGGCGGTATCGACGTTGCTATGCGTACCGAGAGCGCGGAACGCACGCTTGAGATCGGGTTTGATGGGTACGGCATCGGCGGACTGTCGGTGGGGGAAACCCGAGATGAAATGCTCCCGGCGCTCGCAGCAGTGACCGAGGTGCTTCCAAAGGATCGGCCTCGCTACCTCATGGGAGTCGGAGATCCGACGAGCATCGTTGAAGCGGTCGCTCTCGGTGTTGACATGTTCGATTGTGTGCTGCCCACCCGTTTGGCTCGTCACGGAACGATCCTGACCTCCTTCGGACGGATGAACCTGCGCAATGCCAAGTTCGCTGATGACCCCGAGCCACTTGAGCCAGGGTGTACCTGTGAGGCCTGTTCTCGATGGTCTCGGGCCTACTTGCGCCATTTGCTCATGGTGAGTGAACCAACGGCGGCCCGCCTCACCACAATCCACAACGTTCACTGGTTATTGCGCCTGATGGAGGCGGCACAGGCGGCGATTGCGGCGGGGACCTACGACCAGTTCCGGGCATCGGTGTCAGCGGTCTGGGACTGAACCTTGCCGGGAGCCGAATAAAGGGGAGGGGGCATTGAGGGCTAACGTGGCCCGGTTTCCGCCTTGGAACCCTTACGAACGAGTGCATTCGAAACCATGTCATTTCTCATCATCATCGTTCTGTTCGTTATCGCTTGGGTCGTGTTGATCCTCCCGAAGCAACGGGAAGTCAAGCGACACGCATCTTTTGTCGAGAGCCTCGCAATCGGCGACGAAGTCATGACTGGTTCTGGTATCTACGGGACGTTGGTCGAGATCAGTGACGCAACGGTCTTGTTGCAGGTCGCTCCAGGTGTTGAAGTCAAGATTGCTCGGCGCGCCATCGCATCGAGAGTTGGCGAACCTGTTGCTGCCGAGAGCGCCGAAACCGCAGATGAAGAGGACTCAGACGCGTGAGGCGCTTCCGAGGTTTTGGTTCGCTCATAGCGATCGTCGTGGTTGCCGGAGCGGTGTTGCTCTACACGCTCGTTGCGGGCAATAAGCCGCTGCTGGGTCTTGATCTTCAAGGTGGTGTCTCTGTTGTTTTGAAGCCCGTTCAGGAAGTCGACAACGACACGATTGATCAAGCAATCGCCATCATCCGTCAGCGCATCGATGCCATTGGTGTCGCCGAACCGGAGATCACTCGCCAAGGCAACAACATCCTCATTCAGATTCCTGGTGTGAAGGACAAGGATCGGGCGCTTGAGCTTGTTGGACAGACTGCAGAACTGCAGTTCCGCCCTGTGCTGGCCAATGTCCCAGTTGATCCGCAGGAGGCGACGACGACGACAAGCGGGGATCCTGCTGCGACCACCACCACGGTTGCTCCAGAGGCATCAACCTCTTCGACGACGATTGATCCAACCAAGACTGTGGGTGGGCTTCCGCTCGATGTGTGTACCGCAGGACTTACTGCCGAGCAGATCAATGCGGCAGGACAAGCCGTACTGCCACAGTGTGCCGATGGACTACTCGTTGGTTCGTACGCGGTTGGCCCTGTTGCGCTCACCGGTAGCGCACTTGAAACTGCCCGAGCGAACCTTGCCGATTCAGGCCAGTGGACAGTTGCTCCAACGTTTAAGAGCGGCGATGACGGCATCGGCGGCTTTAA
>Ga0222713_10001988_pt1 | contig 22163 bp, 15 predicted proteins | sample C33_649DmetaG_FD_165061 | JGI IMG/M metagenome (GOLD analysis project Ga0222713, IMG submission 165061) | Estuarine water microbial communities from San Francisco Bay, California, United States - C33_649D | ecosystem: Environmental > Aquatic > Marine > Unclassified | place: USA: California...
CGTTGAAACGATACTAGATAGGAGTGATCTGATGTCAATACCACTATGCTCATAAAATCGTACATCTTCTGTGGCAACAAGTGCATCAATTATGGCGGGAGAAATACTATCGTATTCAACAGGAGTTCTGTTTTCTTTATAATATTTTCCAATGAGCTTGCCATCCGAGGTAAATAGCTCGGAAACTACGTTAATATTAGGAGTTTTTATGTCCTTTATGGTTGGAGAATAACCAAATAACCATAAAAAATTTAGTTCAAGGGCACAAAAAAAGAGTACAATAAAGTATAAAGCTATAATAGCATAGCGAAGACGCTTATTTTTAATTCTTCTGAACATAGGGTAAAGATGAGGAAATCATGATTAATATGGTATAAAATTCTGTGATTTTTGAATTCCCTGATTTTTAGTGCAATGGACCTGTCAAAATCAATAAATAGTTTAATTTTTTTGGCGATGATTTAATTAAAAAATCAAAATAAGTCCTACAATTTATCACAGTTTTTAAGATCATGATTTTATATGAGAGCATTTTAAGGCCTTACCTGAGCGGGCGTGGATTGGAATACACAATCGGTCACATTATGAAAATGTTTTGGTCTGCAAAGTTCATCTTAAGATCATTATTGATAATTTAAATCGATGCAATTGCAATTACCTGAACTTTCTGATATTGAAAAATTAAAACTGGAAGACTGAAGGAATAAGCTCTTAAATGAGCAATAAATAAGAAAATTTTATGAAATAGAATTTTGCGAATTGCAGAATCTAAGTTATTGATCAGTTAGTGTAAATGAATCGCCATCTTTAAGAAATGGAAGAGAAGCGCGAGCTTCTGTTACATCATTTTTATTGATTGAAAAAGTATACAAGTCTTCATCATTGGGTTTATAATAAATTACTTTCCCATTTGGATCTATGCACATAGAATCACCGGAATGATAAACCTCATTACCGTCATGACCCACTCGGTTTACAGCAACTACAAAAGCTTGATTTTCTATGGCCCTTGCTGGGATAAGTGAGCGCCAGTGTAATGAACGGTGTTCGGGCCAATTGGCAACGATCAATAACATGTCGTATTCCTGATTTGTATTTCTAAGCCATATAGGAAAACGAAGGTCATAACAGATGGCCGGACAAATTTTCCAGCCTTTAAGTTCTACGAAAAGCTTTTTAGAACCTGCAGTATAGTGCTTATCTTCTTCGCCTAAGCCGAAAAGATGCTTTTTATCATAATATTCATAGGTTCCGTTTGGGCGCATCCAAATCAGTCGATTATAATACTTATTTTTTTCTTTGATGATAATACTTCCGGTAATTACACATTTATATTTTTTTGCCTGCTCAACCATCCATTTCATGGTTTTACCGTTCATCTTTTCGGCAAGATTTTCCGAATCCATAGAAAAACCCGTACTAAACATTTCAGGAAGAACAATAAGATCAGTAGTCTCACGAATTGATCCAAGTCTTAAACTCAGATACTGAAGGTTCTTGTCAATGTTTTCCCAAAATAGGTAAGTCTGAAAGGTGGTTATTTTTAGTACACTCATTCGATTTTATTCTAATGATCAATAAAAAATGCTTTTAAACTTATATTTTGGAATTTATATAAATATAAAAAATTGTTTATGAGGTGCAAAATTTATAAGTTCTTTACACCCTTAACTAACTAATTAATTAAATGTTTAAAATCTATTGATTTGTTTAACTCAACAGAAATAACTGCCAATAAAACAGCAGTAACTATTTTTTTAACTATTTAATTATCTAAATATCAATTGTTTTAGGGTAGAATCTAACTTAGGCCGATTTTAAAATTGTCCAATTTTTTAATTGTGAACACAAAAGGATATAAAATCTTAATAACTGCTTGAAAGGTGAGAGAATACAAGACTGAGTTTTTAAATATGAACTAGTCTTTAGAAATCATTCATTTTTTAATAGCCCATCGGTATGATTTGATGAATTTTAGTATTTGGTTATTCTTTAACCCAGATTCTGATGGTTCTTGTCAATGTTTTTCAAAAAACTAATAAAAAAAAGGGTGTAATTTTTCAGGAATTCAACACTGATAATTAAGCATGTTAATTTTAAACTTTAATTAAGTATTCAACGGCTTTTTCAAGTGTTTCTTTCTTTTTTGCAAAACAAAAGCGAAGTACATGATAGTCTGTTCCTTTTGAATAAAATGCCGAGACCGGTATTCCTGCAACTCCGAATTCCTTTATTATCCTTATGGCTAAATCAGTATCTTTTTCATCGCTGATCCTACTATATTGCACAGATTGAAAATAAGAACCATTACATGTTAATAGGTCGAAACGTGTTTCTTTCATTAAGGCAGAAAAAAAATCTTTTTTAACCTGAAAAAAATCGCTGATTTCTAAGTAATTGCCATCATTCTTTAAAAAATCTGATATCGCATACTGCACAAAAGAGTTTACGCTGAACACTTCAAACTGATGAACTTTTCGAAATTCGTTCATTAACCACTGCGGTGCAAGGCAATAACCAACCTTCCATCCAGTTGCATGCAAAAGTTTTCCAAATGAGGCAGTAATGAAACTTCTTTCCCTTAATTCAGGATAGCGAGATAAACTCAGATGCTGTTTACCATCATAAATAAGGTGTTCATAAACCTCGTCACTAAGTAAAAGGATGTTGGTATCTCTAGTTAAATCAATCAAGCATTTTATATCATTCTCATCCAGGGTTCTTCCCGTCGGATTGTTGGGATAGTTTAAAATGATCATTCGGGTTTTATCATTGATCAGTTTACCTACTTCTACCCAATCAATTGAATAATTTGGAGCACTTAGTTCAACTGCCCGGATACGGCCACCAAATAGGGTTACTGTAGGGCCATAAGCATCATAAGCAGGTTCAAAAATAATTACCTCATCATCAGGTCTGATTATGCAAGCTATTGCAGCAAATAGTGCCTGTGTTCCTCCAGCGGTGATCGTTATTTCTGTATCGGGATTGTAAATAACATGGTGAAGCTTTTCTTGTTTTTCTGCAATACGTTCCCTAAGCGATAAAAGTCCGGCCATCGGTGCATATTGGTTGTAACCTGATCTCATGTAATGATCTACTAGTTTAATGAGTTCAGGAGAACATTCATAATCCGGAAAACCCTGCGATAAATTAATAGCCTGGTGTTGAACCGCAAGCTGTGACATGACTGTGAAAATTGTAGTGCCAACATCAGGCAGTTTGGATTGTATATGCATAATGGAGCTAAAATAACAAATTCTACTATCCTGATTTACTATCTTCTATTAATATCCAGAATAAATTATTATTTTGAACAGTTATTAGATCTTAAACAAATGACTTATAAAACGAAAGAAAGTCGTCTTTTTCTTGTTCTGGGTGCTTTTTTAATAGCAAATGCTATTCTTGCAGAGTTTATTGGGGTTAAAATCTTTACAGTTGAAGGTTCATTAGGTATCCAAAAATTCGACATTAATATGTTTGGTGTTCCTGATCTTTCATTCAACATGTCTGCAGGTGTAGTAACCTGGCCATTGATATTTATTATGACAGATATCATCAATGAATATTTTGGGATCAAGCAGGTTCGTTTTTTATCAATTCTGGCTGCTATCCTAATAACTTATGCTTTTTTTGTGGTTGGTTTTGCTATGAATCTGGCACCTTCTGATTTCTGGGTTAATCAAACTGTTAATGGTGAAGCAATTAATATGAATAACGCTTTTAGCGCGATTTTTGGTCAGGGAATGTGGATCATCGTAGGTTCAATCATTGCATTTTTAATTGGACAGATGGTTGATGTGATAATTTTTCACCGGATTAAGAAAATTACAGGAGAGCGATTTCTTTGGCTGAGGGCTACCGGTTCAACGCTTGCTTCGCAGTTCATTGATAGCTTTGTGGTCATTTTTATTGCCTTCTATATCAATCCGCAGTATAATTGGACTTGGCAAATGGTTGCAGCTATCGGTATTGTAAATTATAGCTATAAATTTGTAGTTGCCATACTGATGACACCTTTATTGTATGGGGTTCACAGTATCATTGATAAATACCTTGGAACTGAACTTTCTTCAAAACTTATAGCTGAAGCAAGGAAAGCATAGTAGTTTGAACACTCTAATTATTCATTGATTATTAAATAATTAATATCATAGCTATGAAAAAATATTTTTATTTCTTTTTACTTGTATTCATTTATTTAACAGGTAATTATTCTGTTTTTGCACAAGAAGTGCTTTGGAAAGAACAGGCTCCTTGGGCGGGTGTTCCTGAGTATTATCAAAAATGGGATTATCCCGATTATAAATTCCCTTCAGAACTTAATACATGGAAAAAAGAGCGCGTTCAGGTAGCTGAAACATTACAAAAGTTATTAGGAGACATTCCACCGCGCCCAAAAAATCTGAATGTTAAAACGGTTTTTAAGAAACAAATGAATGGATACATTCTTGAAAAGTTTCTGATCGATAATGGTGTAGATGGATGGATCCCAGGTTTTCTCGCTATCCCGTCAAATGTAAAGGGCAAGGTGCCCCTTGTTTTAGGTTTACATGGTCATAGCAGCAGTAAGGAGAATATCATTGGTTCCAATTCATCAACTGCCCAAGATGTTTTAGCACTATTGATATCTAAAGGGTATGCTGTAATGGCAATTGACAGTTATTTTAATGGTGAACGCAAAGGTACTGGACCAGCAGGAGAGCTTGAAACTCAATTAAAAGGAGCAGATCAAGAGGGCTCTCAGTTTAAGATCAATTTATGGTTTGGTCGTTCGCTTTGGGGTATGCAGATTCGGGATGAGCAAATTGCTTTAGATTATTTGAATAGTCGTCCTGAAATTGATATGGAACGGATAGGTGTAGAAGGGATGAGCATGGGAAGTACTCGTGCATGGTGGCTTGCTGCCCTGGATTCCAGAATTAAAGTTGTGGTAGGTGTAGCCTGCTTTACGCGCTATAAAGAGCTCATCGAGCAACGTGAACTGAAGTCGCATGGGATATATTATTTTGTTCCGGGCATGCTTCAGCACTTTGATACTGAGGCGGTAATGGGGCTAATTGCACCCAGACCATTTCTTGCGCTAACAGGTGATAGTGATAGCGGTTCTCCACTGAGTGGGATGAAGGTTTTGGAGAAAAAGCTCGATACAGTTTATTCATTGTATAAAGAGAAGGATAAGTTTAAAAGTATTATTTATCAAAATACCGGTCATGTTTACACCGATGATATGAAGATAGAAATGCTGGATTGGTTTGAAAAATATTTGAAATGATGTGTGTCGCTAAAGTATCATTATTAGCGCTTGGAGCTATCTTTTTTGGAGGTAAAGCACTGGCACAAAAACTGGATCAAAAGGGAAATCCCTTGCCTGAAAAAATAGCAAACTATTTTACTGCGCCGCTTGAATTTAAAGACCAATTTGGCGACTATCGTTCTCCTTTAACATTTTACAACGGAAAACAGGTAAAAAATAAACAGGACTGGGAAATAAGACGCAAAGAAATTCTAGCCAAATGGAACGGCTTAATGGGGGCATGGCCTGCATTAATTACAAATCAGAATTTTGAGATCAGAGATTCAATTCGTAAGGATGGATTTACTCAATACAAGGTCAGGTTTTACTGGCTTCCTAAGCAACAGACGGATGCCTATTTGATGATACCTGATGGAGTTGGCAAAAAGCCTGCAGTGATTACTGTTTATTATGAGCCCGAAACTTCTGCAGGATTAGGAAGGGCTGATTTGCCTGACCGTAATTTTGCTTATCAGCTTGCTAAACGTGGTTTTGTAACACTTTCTTTGGGAACAACAGAAACTACAAACAATAAAACCTATTCGCTGTATTATCCAGATATAAAAAATGCCAGCGTTCAGCCGCTTTCTATGCTAGCCTATGCTGCGGCCAATGCCTGGAATGTATTAGCAAAAGTTAAGGAGGTTGATAGCAAGCGAATTGGTATCATGGGTCATTCCTATGGAGGAAAGTGGGGTATGTTTGCTTCCTGCCTTTATGAAAAATTCGCCTGTGCCGTTTGGTCTGATCCTGGAATTGTTTTTGATGAAAGTAGAGAATCAGTTAATTATTGGGAACCCTGGTATTTAGGGTATCATCCTCAACCATGGCGAAAAAGAGGACTTATAACAACACAAAATCCGGCAACAGGGCTGTACCCCAGATTAATTTCAGAACAACTAAACCTACATGAACTGCATGCCCTAATGGCTCCAAGGCCCTTTCTAGTTTCGGGAGGCTCTGAAGATCCTGAAAAGCGCTGGATTCCATTAAATCATAGCATTGCAGTGAATCGCTTTCTAGGCTATGAAAATAGAGTGGCTATGACCAACCGGCCAGATCATACCCCCAATCCAGATTCAAATGAAAAAGCATTTTTGTTTCTGGAATATTTTTTAAAATAAAGAGTTTATTAGTAGCAATGGAGTTTAGTACTAAAACGGCACAATGCTAATTTTTCTTTGCGTAAACACAGGTAATTAACCAGTTTTTTGGTTGTATTTTGAACCTAATAGTCAATTAATTCTAAACATTATCACCTTTCAGCTTTCACCTTTCAGCTTTCACCTTTCAGCTTTTAGCTTTCCCCTTTAGTCTTTCAGCTTTAGGCTTTAGGCTTTCAGCTTTAACCTTTCAGCTTTAACCTTTCCCCTTTAGGCTTTCACCTTTCCCCTTTTTCCCCTACTTCCCAATCTTAATTAATTCAACTTCAAATATTAGCGTGCTATAAGGAGGGATATCTTTTCCAGCTCCACGTTCTCCATAACCAAGAGCATGAGGGATAAAAAAACGGTATTTTGATCCTATTGACATTTGCTGAAGGCCTTCGGTCCATCCCGGGATAACCTGATTTAACGTAAATGTGGTTGGTTCACCACGATCTAAAGAACTATCAAACTGACTACCATTAGTAAGAGTGCCTTTATAATGGACAGTAACCTCATCTGTTGCAACTGGTTTAGGTCCAGTTGCCGGAGTTATAATTTCAAATTGCAAACCACTTGGAAGTGTAGTAACTCCCGGTTTTTTCTTGTTTTCTGCCAAAAAATTTGCAGCAGTTGTGATCGAGCCCTCAAATTTTTTCTTCTCAATGGCACTTAAAAAAGTATAAATAACTTGCTGACATTTTTCCGGACTCATAATTACTGCTCCTCCAGATAAAACATCATTCATGGCTTTTGAGATCAATGAATAATTCAAACTTGTGACTCCACGTGATTTCAGATCATTGGCGATACTTGCGCCGAAAGCATAACTAGCAGAGTCGCTAGGGGTTTTGAATAATGGAGCAGGAGCAGCAAGCGGTTTTGTTTGCGCAAAGCTTAATGTTGAAATTGCCGATGCGGCAAAAAGTAGAAGAAATTGTTTCATGTAATAGTATTTTTAAAGTATATGGTTAGCGTATCCGCATTATAAATTCGGGACTGCTAATATAGACAGCCTGCGGCAGAATTGTACACTATTCATCCAGATTTTTTGTGTTCAGGTTAAAAGCCTAAATTTGATTTATGAAAGTAGATTATATTGCCCTTTCCATTCCTATTTTCTTTATCCTGATAGCTGTAGAGCTGGGTTACGCTTTTTATAAAAAACTTAACTATTACAGGTTAAATGATTCTTTGGCAAATCTTAGTCAGGGAATTGGCTCTCAATTAGTTGGAATATTTTTAAAAACAATTACCTTTTTTGGATATTTATTTATTTACGAATCTTGGCGATTCTTTTCATTTCCGAACACGATATGGACTTGGTTAATTCTGTTCATGGGTGTAGATTTTTTTTATTATTGGTTTCATCGATTAAGTCATCAGATTAATGCATTATGGGCGGCACATATTGTTCACCATCAGTCTGAAGAGTATAATTTAACCGTTGCCCTAAGGCAGTCCTGGTTTCAATCGGGTTTTTCATGGGTATTTTATCTTCCTCTGGCATTTGTTGGTTTCGAGCCGGTGATGTTCCTTACCGTTAGTGCATTCAATACACTCTATCAATTTTGGATTCATACCAGGGCAATTGGTGATATGGGTTTTTTGGAGTGGTTCCTAAATACTCCATCTCATCATCGAGTTCATCATGGTTCAAATCCAAAATACATTGATAAAAATCATGCTGGAACATTAATTATTTGGGATCGATTATTCGGCACTTTCCAAAAGGAGGAAGAAGAGGTTGTTTATGGTATTACTACGCCTTTAGCCAGCTGGAATCCTGTTTGGGCAAATATTCATTACTGGATAGAGCTCTTTACTACTTTTAATAGAGCAAAAGGTATAAAAGAGAAGTTGTTTGTATTTACAAAGTCACCTGGCTGGTTTCCGGAGGCTATGGGCGGGAGGCAGTTTCCCAAAGAAATAACTATTAATTCTTATGTTAAATATAGTCCTGATTACGATAAGAGATTTACTATTTATATTCTTTTCCAATTCGTTTTTTCATTGATCATAGCAAGTGTTTTACTTTTTACTGCAGCAAAACTTCATTTATTACAGCTTATTGCCTCCGTGATTCTGGTCATTATGAGCCTTACAGCTTACGGTTCATTAATGGAACAAAAAAAATGGGCAGTCAGCCTGGAATATTTCCGTTTCTTGTTTTGGATTCTTTGCCCATTGGTTTTTAATGCAGAAGTGTTTTTCATTCAATTATTAATCGGCAATACTAGTTTAGTTATCCTTTCATTTATCTGGTTTAAACGACTCTTGCGAGCATAATTTATGTTAAAAAATCATAAAAAATTCACCCTTCTTTTCAGTGTGATCATCATTCTGAATTTACTGGTTCAATCTGCTTTATTTCAGGAATACGTTCTTTTTATAAAACCGCTAATCTGTATTTCACTGGTGGCTTATTTATATGTGCAGGCCAATATGAATGCAGGTTTCAATAGATTAGTTTTCGCTGGCTTGCTTTTTTCGCTGTTTGGTGATAGTTTTTTGATGTTTGCGGGTACTGATGTTTATTTCTTTCTTTACGGATTAGTCTCATTTCTATTGGTACATATTGTTTATTCGATGGCATTTTTTAGAGATTTTAAAAATAATCCGCAGGCATCAAAGTATTTCGGACACCTCATGTTTTTTGTGATGGGAGTTTTTTCTTTGAGTTATTATTCATGGATTCGCGATTATCTGAATGATTTCAGGATTCCGGTCATGGCTTATATGTTTGTGATATCTATAATGGCAATATTAGCTGGTTATCGTTACAAAAGAGTAAATCTGCTTAGTTTTAGGTTGATATTCTTTGGCGCAGTATTTTTTGTGATCTCTGATTCTGCACTAGCTTATAATAAGTTTGTTGAACCTTTTTCCTATTCAGGTGTTTTGATCATGGCAACTTATATGATCGCACAATACCTAATTACTATAGGTGCAATTGAACGGAAAGTGGAGGCTTTTAAATAAGTATTCAACAACGTTTTTCAAGATTAAATTGCGATATATAGTATTCCAAATTACCTGTACAGTTTCGTGAATGTGGATATTAATGGCATATTAAGTGATGGAATGCCTGTTCTGATTCATAAGCGCCTGAAATTCATTTGACCTTCAATTCTATCAGTTATATTACAAACCCAGCCTCAGTGCTTATAAAAAATTATATATATTCGAACTAGTTTTATGCGCATCATTCTAATCTTACTTCAAAATTTAAGCAATAAAAACTAAGCTACTATAACTTTATGCTCAGAACTGTTATCTTGATTTTTGCGATTGTTTTTCTATGTTTCGGTCATGAAGTGTCGTTTGGCCAGACTCAAACGGAAAAAGATTCTCATCAGCTTGCTATAAAAAATACGGTTTCTCGATATTATAAATCTTTAGGTGAACAGTCAGGAATTTACCATGGACCCGCGTATATCGGTTATCCATATCAATTAAGCAATGGTCATCAGTTTTTTGAATCTCCTAACTTAACTCAAGGAACGATTTTTTACAATGGAATGCTTTATCAGGACATTCCAATGTGGTATGATCTGGTTAAGGATGAGGTTGTTGTTCAGAATATAGATAGTTTATCAATGATCAGTCTTCATAATGAAAGAATTGATTATTTTTCTCTTTTAGGCCATTATTTCATAAAAATTAGCCAAGATTCTTCCAGTTCATTATCTACAGGTTTCTATGATCAAATTTACAAGGGGAAAACAGAGGTTCTTGTTAGGCGCTATAAAGGCACTTTAGAAGATGTGTCTACAGAAGGTATTTTTACGAAAATTTTAAAGCAAAAAAATGAGATCTACCTTAAAAAGGAAGGAAAATACTTTTCAGTGCTAAGTTCAGGATCAGTTTTAAAGGTATTGGGAAATAAACAGAAAGAGATTCTATCTCATCTCAAAAAGAATGCAATCAAATTCAAGAAAGACCCTGAAAAAGCAATAGTTATGATGGTTTCGTATTATGATCAGTTAAAAATTGATCGATGAAATTTAAAAGCCATTTACTACTTGTTTTTTTTCTATTAGGTGTAATACAGGTATTAGGTCAGGTAAAGTCAGGCCTGATCAACGTGGATTTTAAAAACGCTACAATTTCAGAACTTGTCTTAGATATTGAATCAAAAACGAATTATCATTTTTATTACAAAGCAGCTGAGTTTGATAGTTTGAGGGTAAACCTCAGTACAAAAGCAGTTTCTGTGCAATTCATTCTTAATAAGGTATTTAATAATACTGAATTCAAGTTCTCTATTGACCAACAGGATAATATTTTTTTAACCAAAAATGTATTAATTGTTGCGGCTTTACCTTATGGCATCTTTGCTTCAGAAAGGGACTCTTTAAGATGGATCAATCAAAAAGATCCTTCGAATGTTGCAGAGCTTTCAAGTTCATCAGAGCTTGTTTCAACGCTTGATAGTAAAATTGTTCAGATTGGTAGTAAAACCTCACAAAGCAAGCCGGGGAATGTATCACTTGCTGGATATCTTAAAGATTCTAAGACAGGTGAGCCTGTGATCGGAGCATCAGTTTTTGTTGAAAATCCACGCATAGGAACCTATACCGATCAGTTTGGATATTATTCGCTAGTATTACCTAAAGGCCCGCATACCCTTAACATCAAAGCGCTTGGAATAATTGATAGCAAACGCCGCATTGTACTGTATTCGGAGGGCAAACTTGATATTGAGATTCAGACGCAGGTTCTTTCGCTCAGAGAGGTTGTTATTTCGGCCGAAAATTCTAAGAATGTCAGGAATGTTCAGATGGGAGTTGAAAAGCTTAGCATCAGTTCTATTAAACAGGTTCCTGTAGCCTTTGGCGAAGCAGATATTATAAAGGTAATGTTGACACTTCCGGGAGTGAAATCTGTAGGTGAGGCTGGTAATGGTTTTAATGTGAGGGGTGGAGCTGTAGATCAAAACCTGATTTTGTTTGATGACTTGACTATTTATAACCCTTCTCATTTTTTTGGCTTCTTTTCTGCATTTAATCCTGATATAGTTAAGGATGTTGAATTGTACAAAAGCAGTATCCCTTCACGCTTTGGTGGCCGATTATCATCGGTACTTGATGTAAACAGTAGGGATGGTAATACTAAAAAGATTACGGGTAAGGCGGGTATCGGGCTTTTAACCGGAAGAATGAGTATTGAAGGCCCTATTATTAAAGACAAGACATCATTTATTTTTGGTGGTAGAAGCACGTATTCAAACTGGTTGCTAAAAATGTTACCTGATGATTCAGGATATAAAAATAGCAAAGCATCTTTTTATGATGTGAATCTTAGATTAAGCCATCAGATCAACGAAAAGAACAACCTGTATTTTACGGGGTATTTAAGTGATGATAATTCAAATCTAAGCAGTGATACTACTTATGCTTATAGTAATAAGAATATGTCCATGAAATGGAAGCATATATTCAGTAATAAGCTAACTGCAGTATTTGTGGGTGGTTTTAGCAGGTATCAATATGACAATCAGAGTGATAAAAATCCTGTAAATGCCTATAAAATGGCTTTTGATATTAATCAAACCAATGGCAAAGCAAATTTCAATTATTATTTAAGCTCAAAACATACCATTGATTTTGGATTAAGTACTACTCGCTACAACCTTCATCCCGGATCATTCCAGCCCTTAGGTTCTAAATCTTTGGTCAAACCTGATAAACTTGCTCCTGAACAGGCATTTGAAAGTGCAGCATATATTGGTGATCGCTTTGATTTGACATCAAACCTGTCGTTAGATCTTGGGCTTCGGTATTCGATGTTTAATTACCTGGGCCCAAATAGTGTTAATTTATATGCTCCCGGTTTGCCAAAAGAGGTAGTCAATACTATTGGAAATAAATTATACGAAAAAGGAGATCCTATAAAAACGTATCATGGTCCGGAACTTCGTTTATCTGCACGATATCAGATTACTGAGGATCTTTCTATAAAGACTGGTTACAATACGCTAAGGCAATATATTCATCTGTTAACTAATAGTACAGCAATATCACCAACCGATATTTGGAAACTCAGTGACCCCAATATTAAACCTCAGTATGGTGATCAGGTTTCACTGGGTCTTTACAAGAATTTTAAGTCGAATACCATTGAAACCTCTATTGAAGGATATTACAAGAGGTTAAAAGATTATTTGGATTATAAAAGCGGTGCTTCATTGGTTCTTAACCATCATATTGAAACAGATGTAATCAACACCAAAGGTAAGGCCTATGGGGTTGAATTTCTGGTTAAGAAATTAAGTGGTAAGCTCAATGGTTGGGTAGGTTATACCTATTCTCGTACTTTATTGATGTCGGATGATCCGAATGCTGGTCAGATAGTAAATCAGGGAAACTATTATCCATCTAATTTTGATAAACCTCATGATTTTAGTTTTGTTGGAAACTACCGATTCTCACATAGGTTTAGTGCTTCCTTTAACACTACCTACAGCACTGGAAGACCAATTACGGTTCCTGTTGGAAAATACTATTATGCAGGATCTTTGAGAGCTAGTTATTCTGGTCGAAATGAATTCAGAGCCCCCGACTACTTCAGAACCGATTTCTCGCTGAATATTGAAGGCAATCATAAAATCCATCAGTTAACACATAGCTCATGGACTATCGGGATTTACAATGTTACTGGCAGGGATAACGCTTATTCAACCTATTTTGTTTCAGAAAAAGGAGTAATCAAAGGATATCAGCTGTCCATTTTCGGAAATGCCATTCCTTTTGTTAATTATAATATCAGGTTTTAACGAGATGAAAAGAAATTATATAACTACGGTCATTTTATCTATCCTATTTTTCAGTCTGGCTTGTAAAAAGCCTTTTATACATGATGGAATCACAGAATCGCCAAGCTTACTTGTAGTGGAGGGTGTAATTAATACTGCGGGCCAGACTACTATTTATTTAAGCCGGACACTGAAGTTAGCCGATAAGTTAAAGGCAAGTACTGAAATCAAGGCAAAAGTACAGGTTGAAGGTCAAAATAATACGATTTTCGCACTTACTGAGACTGCTGCCGGGGCCTATTCTGCACCCCAGATGAATCTAAATCCTAATCAGCAATACCGACTTAGAATAAAGACTGCTTCAGGTAAAGAATATCTGTCTGATCTGATGACTGTTCGCACCACACCAGCCATTGATAGTGTGAATTGGGAAAAAACAACTGAAGGAGTTAAAATTTATGTGAATGCTCACGATAGTAAAAATAATACCAAGTATTATCAGTGGGACTATCAAGAAACTTGGGAGATTCGTTCTTCTGCCTATTCAGAAAATATTTACAAAAATGGCGTAATGGTGGCAAGAGACCAGAATGAAATGCTTGCTTTGTTTACCTGTTATGTGAATGAAAAATCTACTGGCTTGTTAATTGCCTCAACTGCAAAACTTAGTTCAGATGTGGTGCATCGTTTTCCATTGGTAACTATTCAAAACCGTGCCGAAAAACTAGATGTGAGATATAGTATTCTTACCAAACAATATGCGATAGGTCAGGAAGCTTTTGAATATTTGAGTATTATGAAGAAAAATTCTGAGCAACAGGGTTCATTTTTTGATATTCAACCTTCAGAAATCAACGGGAATATTAAATGCATTTCAAATCCAAATGAAATGGTAATTGGGTTTATGACCATTTCCGGGATCATGGAGAAACGAATTTTTATCAACTATACTCAGGTTCCGGGATGGAATTTTAATATGAACTGTGGTACACTAACGGTTCCTAATCGAAAAGACAGTTTGGACGCATACTTCAAGGACGGGAAAAATCTGGTTACTATATCCAATTTGGGTGCGAGTGGTAAAATAGAAACTTACAATGGAAGTACTGCCAATTGCCTTGATTGTAGGTTAAAAGGGAGCAGTATTAAGCCTGTTTTTTGGTAGATCGAATTAATAATCAGCTTTAAAAATGCAAAAACCAATACATATTCCTTCCACCTTAACCTTTAAATTCGCATGGATATTTTTTTTGTTGGCTTTAATTTCTAATGTTCAGGCTCAGCAAGTAAATATGGATAGTATTGCATCCCGATTTGAAAATTTTAATGCAAATAACTTACAGGAAAAAATATTTGTTCATACAGATAGGGAAATGTATCTGGCAGGAGAGATCATTTGGTTTAAACTATATTATACCTCAGTTGCTACAAATGAGTTATTAGACTTAAGTAAGATAGCCTATGTAGAGGTAATTGATAAAAATCAAAAGCCCATTTTGCAAGCAAAGATTTCAATTGAAAAGGGCACCGGGAATGGTTCATTGTATTTACCAGTTTCATTAACTTCTGGAAATTATCAATTCAGGGCCTATACCAACTGGATGAAAAATTTTAGCCCTGATTATTTTTTCAATAAAAACATCAGCATCATCAATTCTTTGTTAAAACCTGAAAATCTTCAGTCTAATAAGGCTGCTGTTAAATATGATGTTCAGTTCTTTCCCGAAGGAGGACAGATCATTGAAAATTTACCTGGAAAAGTGGCTTACAGAGCCATAGATGATCAGGGTAAAGGTGTTGATTTCAATGGCATTCTGGTTGATCAGAACAACGCAGTGCTACTCAGGTTTAAACCTTTGAAATTCGGTATTGGTAGTTTTTCTTTCATTCCTGAGGCAGGAAAAACCTATAGAGCCTTAATTGAACTACCTGGTGAAAACATAAGTAGAGAAATTCCAATCGCAAAAACAGGATATGTTATTCAATTATCTGATAATCAGAATGATAAATTGAAATTGAGTGTGCAAACAAATGGAGTTCCTGCTAATCAGAAGGTACATCTTTTTGCTCACACCAGACAGGTGACTAACATGAAGTTAACTGCTGATCTGGATATGGGAAAAGCAGAGTTTCTGATTGATAAAAGTATGCTCGGAGAGGGTATTTCTCAATTGACCATATTTAATGGTTTAGGTCAGGCAGTTGCTGAGCGCTTATTTTTCAAGAAACCTTCCAGTAAATTATTGATTAATACCAGTGCTAATCAACAGAAATATGCCCCAAGGAAAAAGGTGACCATCAATTTGGATACTAAAGATGAAAAGGGACAATCTCTTGCGGTAGATGCTTCGGTTTCAGTATATGCAACAGATAGCTTGGAATCAGATAATGGAGATATTTTCAATTACTTATGGCTAAAATCAGATTTAAAGGGAAATGTTGAATCTCCAGCTTATTACTTTAATACGAATGACGCCATTAGCAAGGAAGCTTTAGATAACCTGATGTTAACTCATGGCTGGCGCAGATTTGTTTGGCAGGATTTATTGAAGAATACAATTCCATCAGTTGAATTTCTTCCTGAAATTGATAGTCATATTATCAACGGAAGAATAGTAGATATACGAACGAATGCACCGGCAATAGGTATAATGTCATATTTGGCTGTACCGGGTAAAAAACTTCATATTTACGGGTCTAAAAGCAATAATACTGGCCAGGTTAGATTTTATACTAGAGATATTTTTGGACCTTCTGAACTAGTTGTACAAACAAAATATCAGCAAGATTCAACATACAAAATCGATATTTCAAATCCATTTTTAGAAAAATATTCTACTTCAAGGCCATATGATTTTAATTTGTCTGAAAAATTCAAATCCAGTATTCTGAACCAAAGTGTCAGTAGTCAGGTGCAAACTATTTTTGCAGGTGATAAGCTCAAGACTTTTTATCCTGCACTAACAGACAGTACTGCTTTTTATATCAAGTCTGATAAAACATACCTACTCGATAATTTTGTGAGGTTCAATACCATGGAAGAGGTTTTGAGAGAATATGTTACTGAAGTGCCTTTGATGCGACAAAAGGATGATTTCACCATATTGGTTAGGGTTAAGCCTCATCCGAATGATTTTCCAAGAAATGTAGAGCCTCTGATTCTTTTAGATGGAGTGCCAGTTTTTGACCGTGGTAATAAGATCATTAAATATGATCCAAAGAAAGTTCGTGAATTGGAAGTGGTGGCAAAGCGGTATTTTCTTGGACCGCTAATGTTCAATAGTATCCTAAACTTTAAAACCTATAAGGGTAATCTGCCTGATTTTCAATTGGATACACGAGCAACTGTGATGGATTACGAAGGAATGCAATTGAAAAGAGAGTTCTACTCGCCCATATACGATACCGAGGCTAAAGTTTCTGAACGGCTTCCTGATTTTAGAAATGTTCTTTATTGGTCACCTGATCTAAAAATTGACTCAAACGGGAAGAAAACGATCAGCTTCTATACCTCCGACCAGGAAAATAAATATACAGTAGTGGTTCAGGGAATCAGCCCGGAAGGTAAGCTTGGAAGCTCCAAAATTGAGATCCAAGTCAAGAAGTAATTCTCTTGAATTTGTCAGGTTTTTCATGCATTTACCTTGAGGATAAATTTGTAATTTCGGTTTATAAATCAAAATATATCATGCGTTTACATACTCTAAAAAAACAGCTGATTCTGTCTTTGATCGCTGTAATATTCACCAGTCTTACTGGTTTTTCTCAAGCTAAGAACTACAATATCAGTGTTCAATGGCAACCCATTCAAAATAATTATGAAGGCAAGAATCAATCATTATCTGAATTGTCGATACTGAATGGATCTGAAAATGACCTTCCGCCAACTGGTTGGAGTTTATATTTTAATTATGGCGCAGATATACTAAAGCCTGATAGCAGAGGTTTGACTATGTCATTTATAAATGGTGATTTGTATAAAATTGAGCCCAATGCAGCTTCTGATGGGATCTCGGCAGGAGCAAAGATCAATTTTCAGATGATCAAAACCGGGAGTATAGACAATGTAACTCAATCGCCGCAAGGGTTTTATATTGTATTTGATGATTCACCGAATAAGGCTGTACCCGTTAAGTGTACCTATCCTGATCCTTCATCTGAATTTATAAACGCACTTCCTGCATCTAAAACATGGATGGATCCAGCCTTTGTGTATTCAAAAAATAGGGATATTCAGAATATTCCTACTTCGAAGTTACCCCCTATATTCCCAACTCCCTTAACCATTAAGGTGAATGCTGGTGAGTTTACGATTAGTCAAAATACTGGAATCGCAGCAGATTCATGGTTTAGTAAGGAGGCAACTTATCTGGCAGATGAACTAGCTAAAGTTTTGATTTCTAGGCCTTCGATGAATAAGCAAGGCCACATTGTTTTAAAAAGAGATTCTAAATTAGCTACAGAAGAATATAAACTACAGGTTACTGTTACTGGAATTCAAATCTCTGCATCAAGCCCTGCTGGTGCTTTTTATGCAATTCAATCACTTAAGAGCCTTATTCCACCTCTTAGTTGGAAAACTAAGCAGGCTTCTATTGCTATTCAATTAGTTGATGTTAACGATGAACCACGCTTTGGCTATCGTAGCTTTATGCTTGATGTGGCCAGAAATTTTCAAACAAAAGAGCAGATTTTAAAGGTTCTTGATTTAATGAGCCTGTATAAGCTGAACGTATTCCACTTTCACTTTTCAGAAGATGAAGGCTGGCGTGTTGAAATTCCTTCACTTCCAGAATTAACTCAGGTTGGAAGTGTGAGAGGGCATACCTTAGATAATAAAGATAATCTTCAGCCTGCATTTGCTTCTGGTGGAGTTTCAAATCAAATGCCTGGAAGCGGTTTTTTAAGCAGAAAAGATTTTATTGATGTTTTAAAATATGCCACAACACGACATATTCAGGTCATTCCTGAGATTGAATCGCCGGGGCATGCCCGTGCAGCGATCAAAGCAATGGAGAACCGTTATGCTAAGTTAATGAAGGCTGGTAAAGCAGCAGAGGCTTCGAGATACCGATTGATTGATCCTTTAGATAAAACCAAATATCGCTCTGTTCAAGGCTGGGAAGATAATGTGATGGATGTAGCTTTACCTTCTGTTTATAATTTTGTTGAAAAGGTGACCGATGATCTGATATTGATGTATAAAGAGGCGGGCGCCCCATTGAAAACTATTCATTATGGCGGTGATGAAGTGCCTCCTGGAGTTTGGGAAAAATCACCAGCTTATGAGAAACTTAAAAGCATCAGCCCAGCCATAAAAACCACAAATGATCTCTGGTATTATTATTTTGGCCGATTGAATGAAATGGCAAAAAAGCGGGGATTATTTATTTCCGGATGGGAAGAAGCAGGAATGCGCAAGACCATGCAAGATGGCAAGCCAACTTATATTGCCAATCCTGATTTTGGGAATCAACATTTTCAATTACATGTTTGGAATAATGTGATTGGCTGGGGTGCAGAAGATCTGGCTTACAAATTAGCGAATAGCGGTTATAAAGTAGTTCTTTCGCCGGTATCTAATCAATATTTCGACCTGGCATACACGAGTTCTTATTTTGAGCCTGGTTTAAAGTGGGGTGGAACGGTTGACCTTGATAAACCTTTCTATTTTATTCCGTTTGATTTTTTAAAGAACGTGAAGGAAGATGGTCAGGGTAGGCCTATCAAGAATCTAGATCAGACTAAAATGATCAGGCTTACAGATTATGGTAAATCGAATATTGTAGGCTTACAGGGTTTGCTATGGTCTGAAAACAATGTAACTGCTGAGCGACTTGAATATATGCTGCTACCAAAGCTTTTGGGTATGGCAGAGCGTGCCTGGGCAAAAGAACCTGAATGGGCAATGGGCGAGGGTTCTGCATTGAATGATCTGTATTATACCAATGCCCTAACCACCTTTGCAAATAGTGTTGGAAAGCGTGAGTTACCTCGTTTAAATTATTATCATGGCGGGTATTCTTATCGCATTCCTGACGTGGGCTTAAAGTCTGATAATGCAAAGGTTTATGCAAATATTCAGCTTCCAGGTTTAACCATTAGGTATACGATTGATGGTTCAGAGCCTGGTTCTGGAAGCACACCATATACCGGTCCGGTTTCCGATAAGGGGAAATTAAGATTCGCAGCATTTGATACTGCAGGTAGAAGAGGAAAGGTCACAGAGATTGTGAATAAATAGCATAGTTGACACATTCGATATTTTTTATCGAATAAAACGACTTACGAAATCACCTAAGCGTTTAGAAAGTAGATTTCGTCAGTCACCGCTAGAAAGCGACTGACGAATTTAACGTTCAAGGTGTCTAAGTAAATTCGTAAGTCTTACTGAGCTAGTTTTGTTGTATTATTCAAATGCTCAGCCAGTCTGCTGATTGCTTTTGCTGCAATTTCGATCTGATCTTGAGCTTCTTTCCAATCGCGTTGCTCAATAGCCTCACGCACTCCAGGCATTGTTTTTACCCCATATCCGGTATAAAATCCTGGAGCATAAATGGTGTGTTTATACCAAGGGCGTCGTGGTAGGCCAGTTGAGGTCAGAAGCTTTTGTTCTGCCATGTAAAGTGCTTCATTTAGTGCCTTTAAAGAAGTTGAAGAGATGTTTCCTTTGGCTATTCTATCAGATAAAGTTATTGCTGACCGATCTAAGTTAACCAGTGAATTTTGAAGAGCAGAGAAATCAATAAAAGGCACTTCTACTTTCCGAATTGGCAGCTTTTCTGTTTTTGTAGGATCAGCAGCAAGCTGATAATTATTACCTGAAATTATCTGGTTATAAACCGCCGTTGATTCTCTCATCTGATCGGTCATATTGATCATTTCAGCGACATAAGAAGATATGGTTTTATGAAGATTTTTAAACTCAAATGGAAGCGTGTTGGCATCAGCCATTCGAAGTACCGCACGCCCAATTGTTTGAGAAAGCGCACGGCCGTAATTAAATCCGGGATCGCCAAATCGGCTGTAAAAATCATAAGAATCATAGGCCGTATGATATTCGCCACCCGGATTCTCGCCGCCAAAGGCTATATTCAATGATGGAATACCTGCATACTGTAGGAAAGATGAATAGTCAGATCCTGAGCCTAAAGCTCCGATAGTCATTGACTTTTTGGCCATATTATCCTTCTTTGCTTTATCCGAACCAGCTGAAACTACTTCTCTTGCTTTTAGGCGATCAAAAACACTGACTTTGGTTTGAGGGTCGATCACATCTTTTGCGATTCCGTCTATCATTGATTCCAGTGCGTGCGAGCCAGCAGCAGATAGAAAACCACGTCCGTTTCCATCAGAATTTATGTAAACAACAGCTTTTTGTTTTAATTCGGCCAGATGATCTTCCACCCATTCGGTTGATCCAATCAGTCCCGGTTCTTCTGCATCCCATGCACAATAAACCAATGTTCGTTTTGGTTTGTAACCATTTTTTATCAGTTCACCAATTGATTTTGCTTCTTCCATCATCGCTGCTACACCACTTATTGGGTCATTGGCGCCTGGATTCCAGGCATCATGATGATTACCTCTAACTATCCATTGATCAGGAAATTCCGACCCCTTGATCTTAGCGATTACATTATAAGCAGGTACGATTTTCCAGTCGAATTCCAATTTTAAACGAACAGATGTCTTTCCAGGACCGATATGGTAGGTAAATGGTAAAGCTCCCCGCCAGTCAGATGGTGCAACTGGTCCGCCCAATGCCTGAAGCAGTGGCTGTGCATCATGATAGCTGATGGGTAAAACCGGAATTTTCAACAGGTTTTCAGCATCTTCTTTTTTAAGGCGTTTTGCATTTTCAGTCGCGCCGATAAATGGCGTTAAAGGATCGCCAGGATAAATAACCATATCCATAATTGAACCGCGCTGTACGCCGTATTCGTTTTTAAAACTTCCCTTTGGATAGACATCTCCCTGGAAATAGCCATCTTCCATCGGATCGGAATAGATGATACATCCAATTGCACCATGCTCCTGTGCAACTTTTGGTTTAATTCCGCGCCATGATCTTCCATATCTGGCAATCACGATCTTTCCTTTCACATCAATTCCGAGTTTATTCAAGGTTTCATAATCTTCAGGCAGACCGAAGTTTACAAATACCAGTTCAGCACTCACATCTCCATCGGCACTCCATGCATTATAGGTTGGAAGCTGGTCTGGGTGACCTGAAGTTGCATCTTCTTTATAGGCTGGCTCCTTCAGTAAAGCTTTGTATTTTGTTGGGGCAGTCATCTCCAGCAGACGCACTTTAGGAGTTGGAAATAGAACATTATAGACTGCAAGCTCAGCATCCCATCCATAGCTTTTGAATTTGGCAAGCAGATTTTCTGCGACTTCTTTACTGGCCGGAGAACCAAGATAATGAGGTTTTAAGCTTAACTCTTTGATGGTTTTCCCAATATTTTCGCTACTCAGATGGCTATCGAAGCTCGATTCTAACTGTTTCTGATCTTGTGCAGATGCAGTTCCTAAAGAAATCAGAATTGTAGCTAGGGAAAGAAAGTACTTTTTCATCGATGTTTTATTTGTTTTAATCCCGCTAGTGCGGTAGTCTTATTTGAAAGGTAATCTGAGGGTAAATTACTGAATTTATGAATATAGAAAAAATGGGGTTTAAGATTTATTTCATTTGAGCAGAATAAGGAGTATCCATTTGTGATTGACTTAAGTTTGTTGCATAAGGGTTGAAGTATATTTTCATTTGTGATTGACTTAAGTTTGATATATATATGTTGAAGTATATTTTCATTTGTGATTGACATAAGTTTATGCATAAATGTTCAAGTATATTTTCATTATTCAATGTTTAGATTTAAAGTGTAATCTGATATATTTATTAGATTTTGGGCGTTTTAACACGCTGTCCGCTATATCTGTTTGGCTCCAAAAAGCCAAA